>JAEEGL011547596.1_pt1 | contig 21282 bp, 17 predicted proteins | sample 9134231 | NCBI WGS metagenome assembly JAEEGL01 (sample SAMN16246548, study PRJNA631951) | gut metagenome | biome: gut microbiome; feature: rumen; material: fiber-attached | host: Bos | place: Iran: Karaj | collected 2018-10
AAGTAAGGTGTGATCTCTCCTTTACGCTTATAGTACGATAAGATGCTGTATGCAAGAAGGATCAGCAGCGCCGTCACACCGATACCGGATGAGAAAAAGATCAGGATGACGCTTAAGATCAATCCGATGTCGAGCAGATAATGCTTCAGATTACGTTCCGGTTCCAGATCATAAGCATATCCCAGAATATCCGTTATGGAAAACTGTCTGATCCTGCCGAGCTTATGCAAAATGATCTGCGTTTTAAGACGTTCATCCTCATGTTCACCGAAATAATCCGTCAGGCCGGCAAAATGCGTTTCTTCCGCAAGCGACATCAAATGCATCCTGTGAAACAGGTATTCCTCGCCGACGGATGACTGTGTTGCGTTGAATTTGGCAAACACATCATTCATGTTCAGGTCATTCCAGGTTGTATCGTCAATGCAGAAATGGCCGGGCGGGATTTGATCCGCCATTTTGGCGTGATATTTCCCGATCCGTTCCAGATCGGAGGCCTGATATTCCGTATCGGGAAGTTTCCCGAAGCTTTCCAGTAATGCGGCCCGCAGTATTTGATTTCTGTGATGCTCTGACACTCTTCCGGTCACATAGAAGATCAGAAGAAGCAGCACGATCACGCCGATGATCACATATGCTTCCATGAGTTTCCTTACAGTTCCTTTATCAGTCTCGGAAGCATGGCATTGGCTTCCCGGTAGATCGTTTCCGCATCTGTACCGATGTTGAATTTTCCGTCTTCATAAAGGATCTTTCCGGCGATCATGGTCATTTTTACGTTCTGCTTTGATCCGGAATATACCAGGTTACGCGCAATATCATTTTCCGGCTGCATATTGGGCTGGTGCATATCGATCATGATCAGATCCGCACATTTTCCGACCGCAAGCACATCACAATCCTTTAATCCCATCGCTTTTGCACCGCCTACGGTTGCCATTTTCAGGATATCGCACCCGTCGACTGCCAAAGCGTTTTTCTCACGGATATTTGCGAGGCTGAATACCAGGCACATTTCCTTAAACATGTCCAGACAGTTGTTGCTGGAGGGGCCGTCCGTACCGATCGCCACATTGATCCCCTCATCCAGGAATCTTCTGATCGGTGCGATCCCGCTTGCAAGCTTCGTATTGGATCCCGGATTCGTGACAACGGAAAGATCGTGTTTCTTGAATACCGCGATATCCTGATCACTCATATGGACACAATGGTATCCGCCGCCGCCGAAATCAAACATTCCGAGTGAATCCAGGAAAACAGTCGGTGTCATGCCGTAGCGGTCCACACAACCCTGCACTTCTAACGCAGTTTCCGAATTATGCGTATAAACCGGTGCTTTGTATTTATGTGCCATTTCCGCGATCTTCTCAAGCAATTCCCGGTCACAGGTATATTCCGCATGGAATCCCAGCATAAACGAAGTCAGGTCATTCACGCCGTTTAATTTGTTGTACCGCTCTTCCAACACTTCCAGAGTCGGCCCGAACTTATTGATCCCGCTGACCTGTACGACACGCATACCGGCTTCATAGAACGCATCGGCGATCGTCTCGGGGGTCAGATACATATCAAAGACCGCCGTCACACCGCTGGTAAGGTATTCCAGTATGGCAAGCTTTGAGAGCAGGGCGACATCCTCTCCGCTCATCTTTGCTTCCAGGGGAAAGATCTTTGTTTCGAGCCATTCCTGCAGTGGAAGGCCGTCTGCATAGGTACGCATCAGCGTCATGCCGGAATGGGTGTGCGCATTTTTGAATCCGGGCATCAGAAGGTTTCTTTTGCAGTCGATCTCACGATCCCATTTTTCACCGGAATTCTGTCCTGCATCTCCGATATAGGAAATCCTGCCGTCTTTTACGTGCAGTTCTCCTTCGATGAGATTGAAGTCCTGCATGGTCAGGATTCTTGCGTTATACAGTCGAATGTTCATTTACTTGTTCCTCCGTTATCATATCTCTTATGTAAGGTTCTCGGGGCCAAAACTATGAGGCAACAATTCGGCAAGGGTATAAACCTCGTAGTCGTCGACGGATCTGGCTATGATCACCCGGAAGGAATCCGGGTCACAGAATTCGCGCATGACCTGTCTGCAGATCCCGCACGGATAAGCGAATTCGCTGACGTGGTGTTTGTCGTCTGTTTCGGGACCGCCTGCGATCGCGATCATCTCAAAATCCGTATAGCCCTCACTGACTGCTTTAAAAAACGCAGTCCTCTCCGCACAATTGCAGGCACCGTAAGATGCATTTTCAATATTGCAGCCTTCTATGATCGTATGGTCATTCGTCAGAAGGGCAGCCCCTACCAGAAATCCGGAATACGGTGCATATGAATGGCTTCTTGCGTGTAATGCGGCTCTGATCAATGCTTCTGTCATAGTTTCTCCTTGGTTTTTTATTGTCCGGGGAACACTTCGTAAAGAACGGTCGTGTTGACCAGCATCAGATCATCCGTAGTACCGTCATTTGTCAGGGCATACGGCTGAACGGTCGCGTTCATGAGTTTCGTGTAGATCGCATCATAATCTTCCTGTGTAAAATTCCTGAAATCGGCATGCTCCATCGCAAGACCGATCCCGTTATTGGTCGCATTCATCGTTGTCGTGACACCGCCCTTAAACCGGTCATTTTCAAAATCGGAAACGCCGTTGTAAACGCTGTGCGACAGGTTCTTCAATGCGGAGGTGATCACGGTCGGTGATTCCTCATACTGGTCCACGTCCACACCGATGACTTTGCCGTTGCAGACTTCCGCCGCATCCATGACCGACCTGCCCATTGCACCGCCGCAGGCAAAGATCACTTCGGTTCCCGTGTTGTACCAGTCGGAGGAATAGGACATGACATCGGCGCTTTCAAAGAACGTTCCGGCATAGGTGTACTTGATCTCCACCTGCCTGCCCATTTCGATCGCCGCATAATCCGCACCCTGCACGAAGCCGTAGCCGAAACGGATCACAGCATCTTCCGCTACGCCACCGATAAACCCGAGCCTTGTATAGCCGTCTCTTACCGCGGCATAGCCGGCCAGAAAACCGGCCTGTTCTTCCGCAAAAATAATCTGCATGACATTCTTGCGGATCGTTGTATCGGAGTAATCCGCATTATGTACCATTCCGTCAAGCAGGATAAAATGAATCTTGGAATAATCCTTTTGCGCGATATAAACCGCTTCTTCCGGCAGATATCCCGGACAGACGATCAGTTTTGCGCCATCGTCAACCGCATCTTCTATCGAATCCAGATAAGAATCCCTGAGCGCTTCTTTGGGCTGATAATACGAATACGGGATCTCGTTCTCTTCGCAGTATTCTTTGATCCCTTCCCATGCACCCTGATTGTAGGAACCGTCCTCAATCGTTCCGACATCCGTGATCAGGGCAACCGGTCCGCCCGTTTTGTCACCGCATGCACTAAGCATCAGGCAGCATGCCAGTAACGCTGTTAAAATGATTTTTCTGTACATAACTTCCTCTATTTGGCGGCGAAACGAATAATGGATTCCGTCACCAGTTTTTTGAATTTGGGTGCTGCCGCATTGGCCGCTTCCTGAACTTCCTCGTGTGTCAGAGGAGTCGGGGACAGACCGGCAGCCAGATTGCAAACGCAGGAGATCGCACAGATCCGCATTCCCATATGATTTGCCGCGATCGCTTCCACAACCGTGCTCATGCCGACAGCATCGATCCCGAGCTTGGAGAACATCCTGATCTCGGCCGGGGATTCAAAGGACGGTCCCGTCAACTGTGCATAAACACCCTTTTTCAGATCGATCCCGTTTTCTCTTGCAACGTTTTCGATGGTCTGCGCCAGCTCCTTGTCGTATACGGAACTCATATCCGGGAATCTGGTTCCGAGTTCCTCGATATTTTCACCGATCAAAGGATTTGGTGCAAACGTGGAGATATGATCGGTCAGCATCATGAAATCACCGGCCTTGAAATCCAGATTGATCCCGCCGGACGCATTGGTCAGGAATAAGATCTTTGCTCCCATCATCTTCATCAGGCGGACAGGAAGCACAACATCCGTGATCGGATAGCCTTCATAGAAATGCACACGCCCCTGCATGCAGACAACGGGTACTTCTCCCACATAACCGAAAATGAACTGGCCCTTGTGGCCGGGTACCGTGGAAACGGGAAAACCCTCGATCTCCTGATACGGCATTTGCAGGACGACACGGATATCGTTCGCATAATCTCCGAGACCCGAGCCGAGCACCAGGGCCACTTCAGGTTTAAACGGGAGCTTTGCTTTGATACTCTCATAGCATTTTACAAGTTTCTCATAAACAGCATTCATTGTTTTCTCTCCTATTCTTTGATCTTTTCCAGCAATTCAATTAACAGGTCGCGTACCGCATGATATTCGAACTGTTCGTATTTCCTGTGGATCTCCTTAAGCGTTGCATTGCATTTCTCACCGTAATTGTTCTTTATCAGTTCTGCGATCTTTTCTTCACAGTATTTCAGATTGACCGTAGCAAGGTTCTGCTTCAGGTCTTCGATCACATCCGCGGACAGTTTCTGCTCCTCGCCACCGGATACATTCACATCCTCTTCACTTTCGAACGCGTTGTTTTCAACAAGGTATGCCCGGATCTTTTCAAGCAGCTGTTCAAACAGATTCATGGTCCGTTCGTTTTCACGGTCTATATATGACCGGTCGCCTTCTTTTCCTGCCATTTCAAGTGCTTTGAACAAGGCCGAGATGTTTTGTGCGCCAATACTTGCGCTGCTGCTCTTCAAGGCATGTACATTTGTTGTATAAACGCTCAGATCGTCCCCGATCATCTCCGGGATCTGGCCGGCTTTTTGCAGGCCCTCGTGATAGAAGGTATTTAAAATGGAATAGTAAACCTCCTTTGACCCGCCGACCATTTCAATACCCGCTTCCGTATTTAACAGCAGCGGATCCGGTTGCTCCTCCTTCGGTTCCGTCACACTCTTTGCGTCTTCCCCTTCGATCACACGCATCTGTTCCGGCAGATACTGCTGCAGGATCCGGTCCAGATAGAATTCTTTGATCGGCTTGGCGATGTAGTCCTGGAAGCCTTCTGCGATCAGACGCTCTCTGATATCCGCACCGAATTCCGCAGTAATACAGATCACGGGAATGCCTCCGTTGATCCCGCCCCGTTTCCGGATCTGATAGACAGTCTGGGAACCGTTCATTCCGGGCATCAGCTGGTCGAGCAGCAACAGATCATACTTTTCTTCGGCAAGGATATTCAGACATCCGTCACCGCTGGTTGCCATGTCGGCATGGATCCCGAATTCCTTGAGCATGTTCAGGATCACTTTGAGATTGACGATATTATCATCCACAACAAGCACGCGTGCGTCCGGATATAATGCGCGTATCGTGTCTGAGGTTGCGGAATAATCTTCCTCTTTCCAGGTATTGTTCAAAGCCTCGGCCGCATTCAGACAGAATACGGGTTTCCTTAAGATCCTGCAATCACCGAAGTCTTTATATACATGTGTATTGTCCGTGATCACATAAGTATACTTTGCACAGCCGGCACTTTCTATGATCCGTTTAACGGAATCATATTCTGTGTCCGGAATAAAAATGTGCGTATACTTTCTTTCCTCCATGGCAAGGCGGAACGTATTGATCGAAGTCGCATAGTACGGACTGATCTTGAAATTATCCATCAACTGCATCCAGTAGTGATCACTCTCTTTTCCTTCCAGATAGATCAGGACGCATTTTTCACTCGGGTTTTCAACGGATGCAATGGACCCTTCGCTGAGTGTGTAATTGGTAAATTCAAAATAGATCGCCATGCCGATCCCGGCAATGCTCTCGATCTTGAGCGAACCATCCATCAGGTTTAAGAGTTCACGGCAAATGAACAGTTCCAGCCCCATCCCCTTGAAATCGCTTCTCTGCCGGCTGTCATATTCGTTATATGCACCAAAGACCGCATTCAGTTCCGTTTCCGTCAGTCCCCTGCCCGTTTCCGAAATCTTTCCCCGGAGCGTGACCGTATGATCGGGTTCGTTTTCGATACAATTGATCTCCAGGGATATCCGCCCGTGCGGAAGCTGGTGCAGGGAAGAAAACAGCAGATACCGGAAGATCTGTTTGATCCGGATATCATCACCGTACAGGAACTCCGGGATCCTGTGGTCCACATATGCAAGAAACTCCGTTTCTTCTCCGGCGTATTCATGCACAACGGTATGGATCACTTCATCGATCAGTTCCCGGAAATTATATCTGGTCTCGAGCAGTTCCATCTTGTTGGAATTCAGCTTGGAGTATACCAACACATTATTGATGATCGTGAGCAGTTCCGAAGAGGCATTTTTGATCGTCTCCGCCTGTTCCCTTGCCTCATCCGTAAGGTCTTCCTTCAGGATCACCTCGATCATTCCCATGATCGCATTCATGGGCGTGCGGATCTCGTGTGACATATTTGCAAGAAAACGGCTCTTCCCGATCCCGGCAGAGCTTAAGGACCGGTTTGCCTGCAAGAGTTTTTCATGTGTTTTTTTGTAAATGACCGTCTGATAGTAGATAACAAAAATCGGCATAACCGATGCCAGCAGGAAACATGCGGCAATTCCCTCGCCCGCATTCTGGAAGCTCCGGTACACGGACAACGCGTCCCGGTAGGTATATGTAAAATATAGCAGGAATGCATACCAGCACAATTCCGTGACAACCATTGCGACCAGCACCTTGCCCGTAGTCAGGAAGAACGTCAAAATCACACCCATGGCAAGATACAGCGGGGCGCCGTTGTAAATATCTCCCGTCAGGAAATAGAACATCGGATAACACAGGAAATTAAAGATCAGGCAGTACAGGATGGTATAGCGTTTATATTCCCGCTTCAGATAGATCATGTACCCGGCGCAGATCACAAAGAACAGCAGCATAAATGCCAGGAACGAAACAGCAGGATGCAATCCCGCGATCAAAAAAACGGTACCCATGATCGCCGTAGCCAGCACCGCATACAGCTCCGTCAGATGAAAATTCTTCATCTCAATGGGGATGTTCTCGTCATTAAAATATGCAATTTTCCTTCGATACGTCTGTTTCAGAAAATTCATGGTGTCCTTTATATGATTCCGGTTTTGATCATGATCAGGTTTCTCGGTAAAAATGCTTTCAGCGCACGTTCCATTCTGTCCACTTCGATCGGCTTGGCAATATAGTCATCAAATCCCGAACTTAAGAACATTTCCTTTGCCCCGTTTACGACATTTGCAGTCAGTGCCACGACCGGAATGGTTTTCATCGCCGGATCATCCATTTCGCGGATCTTGATCAGGGTGTCGATCCCGTTCATCTCCGGCATCATATAGTCCATGAATACCATGTCCACATGATTGTTTTCAAGCAGCGTCAGACATTCCCTGCCGGATAAAGCGGTTAAGATCGTCGCGTCATATTTTTTCAACAGACCTCTTGCGACCGTTAAGTTGGTCAGGTTATCGTCCACGATCAGAATGGTCGCATCAGGACATGAGAACCCACCCTTCCGGATGATCTCATGTACATAGTTGTTGCTTTCATTTGCAAGCGCCGCCTTTACATTCAGCGCATGTGCGGGCCTGGTGATGATGCTGCCGTATTTATTCAGCATGATGCTCTGTGAGATTTCCGTGATCAGAACCAGTTTCTCGGATTTGATCATGGTATCCAGGAATCTGATGTGCTCCATGTAACGGTCATAGGAAATAAACAGATGCGTGTAGCGTCTTGAGAGGATCTGCTCCTCAAAATCTTTGCCGTCGACAGGATAAGAACAGGAAACATGCAGGGAGTCCATCACATTGAGCAGCGCATTCTGTGCCTGTTCGTTCTTCTCGTACATCAGGACATTGATCTGATCAAAGGACGGCGAATCCAACAGATATACATCTTTTTCTGATCTCTGCGGAAGATCGAACGAAAAAGTCGAACCGACATGGTATTCGCTCTTCACATGGATCTGACCGCCAAGCTTGGTTAAGATCTCCTGACAGATCGGCAATCCGAGACCGGTTCCTTCCACATTTCGCTGTTCCTTTTCTCCCTCCTGAACGCGTTCATAGACGGAGAACAGTTTCGGGATATTCTCTTCCCGGATCCCGATACCCGTGTCTTCCACCTCCACGCGGAGTACGATCTGATCATCCTCCCCGTTTTCGGCACTGACCCTGAGTATGATCTTTCCTCTGGGTGTGTATTTGACTGCATTGTTCAGCAGATTGATAAACAATTGTCTTAATTTGGACGGATCCCCGAACAGATAGCGCGGCACTTTATCCGCAATCTCCACATACAGATCCACGCCGGTATCCATCAGGCGTACGGAGATCATGTTGGTGATCTCAAGCAGCAGCTCTGCAAGATCATACCGGACAATATTCACCGGGATGTGCTCACTGTCGGCTCTGGAGATATCCATCAGTTCATTGGTGATCGAAAGCAGTGCATTACAGGAATTTAAGATATTATAGACGCTGTCCCTGACGCGGTCATTGACGTTCTGGTCCAGCAGCAGATTCACGGTTCCGACGATCGCATTCATGGGCGTGCGGATCTCATGCGACATGTTGATCAGGAAAATATCCTTGGACAGATAATCCTCCATGATCTTGGCATGCAACTGATCAGCCCTCTCCCGTTCCCGCTCCTGTACACGGATCTTATAACGGACAACGATACCGCCGACAATGCCGGATACAACGATCGCAACGAACACGCCGCTGAAATCCATCGCACGCTCATCATGCATGGAGAGCGGATAGGGCTGCTTCTTGCTTCCGTAAATGATCAGCGCCAGATAGAACAATGTATGGACGGATGTAATGATCAGCCCCCATTTATCATCCAACAGCAGAACCGTATACAGCAGGCCGATGATAAAATAGATCGGGATCAGACAGACCAGGCGGTCGTATTGGATATACATCATTGCCAAAAACATGCAATTGAAGACCGCAGACATGATCAGAACGGGAATCTTGATGTTATTGACGCGATTGGCTTCAACAAAAGTAAGCATTCCCAGAATGGCAATGCCTACGGACGTATAAAGCGGAACGCGCCCCGGTATCCAAAAATATACCAGGGCAGTAGAAAAAAGCAGACCGATGATCAGGATCACGTGAATGCTGTTAAACACTCTCATTTCATTGCTCACATGCTCTCCGAAATACCGGTCATAGACTTGCTTAAACATATATGCCCTTTCAGGTATTGATCAGAATGTGATCTTTTCTATTTCACGTTCAATGCTTAAGAATATATCCACAAGATCCGGATCGAAATGGGTCCCGCCCCAAAGACGGATCCGGTTGATCGCCTCGGAATGTGTGAGCGGCGGGGATCCGTCGTTCTGATTGCGAAAACTGTCATAGCTGTTTACGATAGACAGGATCCTGGCTTCAAGCGGGATATCCGTTGTCATCAGATTATCCGGATATCCTTTTCCGTCCCAGCGTTCATGATGCGATCTGCACATATTGTATGCATATTGCAGGAAACTGTTGTGGGAAACAACATTCATGACTTTCTTGACCGCTTCGGCCCCGAGCACCGTGTGCGCATGGTTGAATTCCTTCTCCGCAAGGGAGAGGTCACCCATATCCGCCAGGCATCTGTCCGTCATGCAGATCTTTCCGATATCATGCATCTTGGAGGCAAACAGAAGGATCTCCGCATCTTCCTCCTTAAGTTCAAACTGTCCGGCCCTGATCAGCGCCTCGAGGTAGATCCCCATATACTTCTCGACACGAATGCAATGCTCTGCGATCAGATGGGAACGGTTTGCCATCAGGGATACAAACATTTCCACGATCGCATACTCCAGCTCCACGATGTTATGGATCTTGCTGGATAAAGCTTTCTGCAGTTTATCGTTCACTTTGGTCAGACGCCGTTCGGACTCCAAAAGTCTGGTATGTACATCCAGACGTTTCCGAAGAAGCATCGTGGAATAAGGTTTTTTAATATAATCGACCGCACCCAGAGAATACCCTTCCACTTCCGTGGTGGGATCATCTTGTGCGGTCAGAAAAATAACCGGTATGGAAGCCAGTTTCGGATTGTTCTTTATCTCGGAAATGACATAAAAGCCGTTAACTTCCGGCATTTCAACATCCAAAAGGATCAGATCGGGAGGTTCCGGCATTTCCTTCAGGAATTCGAGCGCTGTCTGCCCACTCGATACGGGAAGGATCTCATACTCCTCTTCCAGGGCTTTTTTCGCCATGATCAGATTGGTCATGTTGTCATCAATGATCATTACTTTATACATATGCTTATTTTATTATAGATTGGGGGGAAAAGCAATCATTTACCATGGAATGGAAGAATTTTCAAGTTTCTTGTCCCGAAGCATTAAATCCGATACGCTGGTGGCCGCATCTTTCCCCTCAAACAGGACTTCGTTCACTTCCGCAATGATCGGTACTTCCACATGGTATTTCTGCGCAAGTGCATACGCGGCTTTTGCCGAATAAACACCTTCCACCACCATTTTGACTTCTGCCATGGCCTCTTCCATAGTGGCGCCTTTTCCGATCAGGATTCCTGCCCTTCTGTTTCTGGAATGCATGCTGGCACAGGTGACGATCAGGTCTCCGATGCCGGTCAGGCCGCAGAAGGTTTCCAGTTTTCCTCCCATTGCCATGCCGAGTCTTGCAATTTCTCCGATACCTCTTGTAATGAGTGCCGCCTTGGTGTTATCACCATAGCCCAGTCCGTCGGCTATCCCCGCTGCAAGAGCCACCACGTTTTTTAGTGCACCCCCGAGTTCGATCCCCAGAACATCCGGACTCGTGTAGATCCGGAAAGCTTCATTCATGAACAGGTTCTGGATGTACTCCGCGCACGCTTTTTCTTTGGCGCCCACGACACAGGTGGTCGGGATCCCCCGCCCTACTTCTTCAGCATGTGACGGACCGGAAAGCACTGCCAAAGAAGCATTCGGTATTTCCTCATGAATAATCTGTGTTAACGTATATAACGTGTTTTCTTCGATTCCTTTTGCGACATTGACGATGATCTGTCCGTTTGTCACCATGGAAGCGATCAGATGCGCGGTGGAACGCACATACGGGGAGGGAACCGCCATGATCAGAACGTCTCGACCGGGTACCGTTTCCTTCAGATCCGACGTGAATACGATCTCCTCGGGGATCATGACTCCCGGCAGTTTTTCTTTATGCTCCCTGTTTTTGCGTAACAACTGTACTTCGTCTTCCAAAATGGACCAGACCGTCACGTCATGGCCGTTTTTGTGAAGAACCGTGGACAGCGCTATTCCCCAGCTTCCGGCGCCGAGTATCCCGACTCTTGCCATTTATCCTTCCTCCGATTCATGATCATCAGATTCTATATCTTTTTCTTTTTCGGCACCATCCACATCAATCTCCGGTTTGCCGAAAATGTATGTCTTCCGCTCATTGTGATGAAGCAGGCGTTTGATGTTTTCCCGGTGCCTTAACATCGCCAGAACAAACAGAAAAGCAAAAACCAGATAGAATTCATTCAGGTACATTCTGGCAGTTTCCGGCGGAAAACCGAAATATCCGTTTTCTCCGAAAATGACAATCTCGATCGCAAGTCCCACATAGACGAGAATGGAGCCGAGCGAAACATAATTTGTCAGAAAGAACGTCGTAAAGAACGTGACAACGCCGAACAGAACAAAGATCGGTCCCATGGAGATCACAAAACCTGCCGTTGACGCGATCCCCTTTCCGCCGCGGAATCTCATGTAAACCGGATAGTTATGTCCCAGGATCGTTCCCGCGGCCGCATAGAGCTGCAGCAGTCTGATATGATCGGCGCACTGCGTATGGAATATCAGATAACAGAGTTCCACGGCAAGAATGCACTTCAGTGCATCCCCGATAAAAACGATGATCCCGTATTTTGCGCCCATCGTGCGCAAAACATTGGTGGTGCCGGCATTTTTACTGCCGTATTGGCGGATATCGATCCCTTTGATCTTCCCGACGATAAATCCGGTCTGGATCAACCCGCATGCATATCCGATCAGCAGACAGGCAATACGTTCCACTGTCTATTTTTCTCCTCTCTCACGAATGATAAAACGAAGCGGGGTTCCTCTGAAACCGAAGGCTTCCCGAATCTGATTCTCGATATATCTGGTATAACTGAAATGCATCAGTTCCCTGTCGTTCACAAAAATCACAAAGGTAGGCGGCTTCACGGCGACCTGCGTGATATAAAACAGTTTCAGCCGTTTGCCCTTGTCACTCGGCGGTTGCTGCATGGATACAGCCTCGGCCATGATCTCATTGAGTACTCCGGTCTGGATCCTCAGCGCATGATTCTCGATCACCGCATCGATCATTTCATAGAGTTTATTCACCCTCTGGCCGCTCAATGCCGAAATGAAGATCAGCTCGGCATATGGCATAAATGATAAGGTATTGCGGATCTGTTTTTCATACTTGTAGATCGTCTTGTCATCTTTTTCCACGGCATCCCATTTATTGACTGCAACGATCACACCCTTACCGCTCTCATGGGCAATCCCGGCAATCTTGGCTTCCTGTTCCGTAACGCCTTCCACCGCATCGATCAAAAGGATCACGATATCCGCCCGTTCGATCGCGCTGACGGTACGGACGACCATATATTTTTCCAGTTCTTCCTTAACGTTTTTCTTTCTGCGAAGGCCAGCGGTATCAATGAAAATGTAGTCTTTGCCGTTGTGTTTTACCGGTGTGTCCACCGCATCACGCGTGGTGCCGGCAATGTCCGAGACGATCACGCGGTTCTCGCCCAAAAGCTTATTCAGCAGGGAAGACTTGCCGACGTTCGGTTTACCGACGATCGCGACCTTCGGAATTTCATCCTCTTCCCCGTTTTCATCTTCCCCGGGGAAATACGAGATCACCTTGTCGAGCATGTCGCCGATTCCCAGTTTATTGGCGGCTGAAACCGCATAAGGCTCGCCAATCCCGAGGTTATAGAATTCATAGATGTCATTCTGGTATTTCTCGAAGGAGTCAACCTTATTGACTGCCAGAACCACCGGTTTTCTGGATCTTCTCAGCATGTCCGCAACTTTGGAATCCGCGTCCTGCAGCCCCTGTTTCACGTCCACGATAAAAATGATCACATCCGCCGTGTCGATCGCGATCTGCGCCTGTTCACGCATCTGTGATAAAATGATATCTTTTGAATCAGGTTCGATGCCGCCGGTGTCGATCATCGTAAAGTTATGATCGAGCCATTCAACCTGCGCATAGATCCTGTCCCTGGTGATCCCCGGTGTATCTTTGACGATACTGATCCGCTCTCCTGCCAGGGCATTAAACAAAGTCGATTTTCCGACATTCGGTCTCCCGACAATGGCTACGATCGGTTTACTCATTTCAGATAATCTCCGCCTATTTTATGGACAAATTCCCATCCGCTTGATTTTACAATATCCGTTTTTACTTGTAAAGCGCTTTCAATGTCCGAAAGATGCATGTCATCAAGCAAAATATCCTCTCCGCTCCTTAAGATATTTCCGGGCAAAAATAACGTTTTCCCGAGTTCTTTTCCCTGCAGCTGTTCCACGATATCCTTCCCCGTGAGAAGTCCCGAAACCGTGATCCGTTTTCCGAAAAAATCATTGCTGATCGGATAGACACGGATCGTCAGACGCGGGATCCTGCGCATCATACGCTCACACAATGCAAGGATGAACGGGTAGGCCAGCATGCCGGTTGCAACGGAGACTTCATTCCGCCGAATGGCGAAAGGTTTTCTTCTGGCACAATCAAGTGCCTCATCAAACTCATCGGAAAAGGAACGGAGCATGCCGACACCGTTTTCGATCTGCAGGTAGCCGTCGTAGGTTTCGGCAGCCGGAATCTCCTGTCCGGCAAGCAGATAGAATTCGTCCGATGCATGGATGAAATGCGTCCCGTACTTTTCAAACAGGCGCTCCTGCCAGGCATGTACGATCTTCAGTACTTCTTTCGCATCCTCCGTCCCGAAGGGTTCAAGCGGGTAAAGACCGTCTCTGTATGCCGTCAGGCCGACCGGAACAACCGATACGCTTTCCATCTGCGGGATATAACGGCTTAAGTCGGAAATGGTACGTTCCAGATGTCCTCCGTCGTTGACACCCCTGCAGAGAACGATCTGCGCATTCATCGTGATCCCGGCCTCAAAAAAACGGTCAATCTTTTCAAGCGCGGTTCCGGCAAAACGATTGTTGAGCATCCTGCAGCGCAGTTCCGGTTCGGTCGCGTGCACCGAGATATTGATCGGTGACAGCCTGTAGTGAAGAATCCGTTCGACATCATGATCACTCATGTTCGTGAGTGTCACATAGTTGCCCTGCAGGAAAGACAATCTGGAATCATCATCTTTAAAATACAGCGTATCACGCATGCCCGGCGGATTCTGGTCAATGAAGCAAAAAATACACTTGTTCGCACAGGAACGGTAATTGTCCATGAAATCATTTTCAAAGACCAGCCCCAGATCTTCGTCTTCCTCTTTCTCCACATGAAAAGATACATCCCTGCCGTCTGAAGCTTTGCGGATCAGAACGTCAACAGACGTATCTTCCATGAGAAAACGATAGTCAAACATATCTTCTACCGTCTTCTGATTCAGTTTTACCAAAAGATCACCGGCGGAAATATCCAGCTTCGAAGCCGGTGAATCCTGGGTCGTACCGGTGATACGATGCAGTTTTTCCATGCGTTTTAATTGGTCGAACCAAACCCTCCGTTACGGACCGCATCCGTTTCATCATCCACGGTGATCCCGTATTCCACAAAGATCCCCTGCATGAATCCGTTTCCTGCCTTCAGTTTCACATCCCTTCCCTCATTTGTGTCATTTGTGATCTTGGAAAAGATATGCCCTTCATTATCGGAATAGAAATAATCGCTGTCGATGATCCCGACGGTATTGTTCAGCTGCAGCCGGTATTTAAACCCGAGACCGGATCTCGGATAGCACTTTAATACCCATCCTTCCTCCATCTCCACGCGGACTCCGGTCGGTATTTTGACTGTCTCACCGGGCCGTAGCACGATATCGATCGGAGAGAAAAAATCATACCCGGCGCTTCCCGCCGTTGCACGTCTCGGCAGAATGATCCCGTCATAGATGGCTTCGATCTGTGCATCAGAGGAACCGAAGCAGTCTTTCCAGTCATGATAAAACTGTTCATAGGAAACCTTATGAAATTTCGCAATCCTGCGCATTGTTTTTCCCCTTTGTATTTGATATCAGCACCCGCAGCATGCAGGCTTAAGGATCTGCTCTGCACATCCTGCAGCATCATAATAATCGCTGCAGTGAAGCACGGGTACGGCAGTATCCGCGGATGCAAGCGTTTTCTTTACGTCGATAACTCTCTGGTTGGAGGATCCCTTCCATTGCAGTTTCACGTCTCTGAGCGCCTCTACATATTCGCCGTCTACGACGACATCTGCCTTTGCGATGACCGGATAGTCACAGATATCCTCCCACATACTGCCCGTGTAGATCCAGATCGTTTTATCCGGATATTTTTCCCTGATTTCATCGACCAGTTCCCTGACACCGGCCAGGTTGGCGGGATGAAGCGGATCTCCTCCGCTGAAAGTGATGCCCGATATGTAGGACAGTTCCAGTTGTTCAAAGATCTCTTCCCTGGCGGCATCGTCAAATAAAAGTCCGCCCTCCGGATCCCATGTCAGCGGATTCTGACAGCCTTTGCAGCAGTGGGAACAGCCCGACAGCCACAGCACCACCCGAAGGCCGTCACCGTTGAGCATGTCGGCCTTGGTTATGTCATGGTATCTCATGGCTACATGCTCTTCCTTTCTGCGATCTCGGCCATCTTGGCCTCATTCAGTCTGGTGTCTCCGTGTACTCTGGAATAGGAAAGATATCCGTTCATCCTGTCGATCTTGGTAAGGTTCCTGCTACCGCACTTCGGGCAGACATCCATTTCCAGCTCCTGGTGTCCGCAGTCATCACAGTAGGCAAGCGACATATTGACGCCCTCATAGAAGCCCATATCCATTGCTCTGCGGATCAGTGTCTTGATCGCTTCCAGGTTATAATCGATCGGATATTTTACATACTGGATCTTGCCGCCGTTACACAGTTCCCAGAATCTTCCCTCCAGATCCTGCTTCTCGATCGGTGTGATGTCCTCCGTGACATGGCAGTGGAAACTGTTCGAAACATACTCTCTGTCGGAAACACCCTCAATGATCCCGTATTTGGAACGGAACTGTTTCACCTGCAGACCGCACAGGCTCTCGGCCGGCGTTCCGTAGATCGCATACAGGTGTCCGTCTTCTTCCTTATACTGTGCAATCTTCTTATTAATATACTCAAGTACCTCCAGGGCAAATGCCCCGTCTTCCACAAGCGACTTTCCGTTGTAGAGTTCCTGCAGTTCGTTAAACGCAGTGATCCCGAAAGATGCAGTTGCATACTTCAATAACGGTTTGATCTTATCCGTCAGCTTCAGGTGGCCCTGATAGAATCCGCCCTCACAATAGGCAAGCGGATTGGTGGATGCACGCATTTCCCCGAGATATGCATAGGTTCTCTTGTGCAGCCCGCGGATCAGTTCCAGATAATAATCCAGCACCTGATAGAAGTCCCTGCTCTCATGGCGTGCTTTGGCCAGGATCATCGGTAAATGCAGGGAAACGGCACCGATATTGAACCTGCCGACAAATACCGGCACGTCATCGTCATCCGCAGGATGCATGCCGCCCCGTTCATACCAGGGGGATAAAAACGCGCGGCAGCCCATCGGCGAAATGATCTTGCCGTATCGCTTATACATGCTTGCTACGTAACCTTTTCCGGTTAAGCTCAGCCAATCGGGATACATGGATTTGGACGAGCAGAGTACACCCGCCTCAAACACATCCTCCAGTTCCTTTCCGGGACCGTGCAGATTCTCATCGTAAAGGAATACGATCTTCGGGAAGAGGACCGGTTTCTTGCATTCCGCCTTCCCCTGTCCTTTACGTCTGACATTCAGAAGCTGGATCGTTGCCATTTTCTCAAACCGGCTTGTTCCCGTTCCTGCCGTCACGGTAATAAACGGATAATCTCCACGGGAACTTGCAACGGTATTGAATTTATATTCCCAGCCCTGGAAACCCTGTTCGAAATCCCGTTCCAGATCTTTGATCGTTTCCTCTTCCGCACGCTCTTCCGGAATACCGAGCGCCAGATATTTTTCTTTATAGTGCTTGTAGGATTTCTCCGCATACGGTTTCAGGATCGTTTCCACACTTGGGATCGTAAATCCGCCGTACTGCTGTGATGCTGCGGAAAGCACGATATCTCCGATCACATCGAATGCCACATCCAGGCTTTTGGGTTCGTTGTACCAGATATTTCCCATCTCGAAGCCGCCGGTCAGAACGGTTGCCACATCAAACAGACAGCAGTTCATCGTGTCGCGTCTTGCCGACATATCATGCACATAGATATAGCCGTCGCGGCATGCCTGGATTTCTTCCGTAGTCATGAAGAATTTCTGATAAAGTTCCTTGTTCAGCTGATTGAAGATCAGGGAACGTTTCGTGGATACAAGCGCGGAATCCGTGTTGGAATTCTCCTTATCCCCGATGTACATGATGGACTGGGATTTCTTATAGACATCATCCAGCATTCGTACAAAATCCTGCTTGTAATTGCGGTAATCACGGTAACTCTTTGCCACGATCGGCTTGATGTCTTCAAGAACGGATTCCACGATATTGTGCATGATCGGAATGGGCAGTTCTTCCACATTCAGTTCGTTGACCTTATCCACAACCCCCTGGCAGATCAGTTCCTTCTCATGCGGCGTAAACTCCGTCAGTGCCCGGTATGCGCTCTTTCCGACCGCATCGATCACCTTCTGTATGTTAAACGCCTCAAGCGTGCCATCCTTTTTGACCATTTTGACCGGCTGATCCGGCTGAAATCTTACCGAATAGTCTTCATTCATCACATTTGCTTCCATAACTGTTCTCCTCTGTAATCGATTTCAGATGCGCCAGATATGCATCCGCCACTTCCGATGGCGAAACGATCGTAAAATCACGTCCGAGCGCACACATCCATCCGAAAAACTGCGGACTCACAGCCACCCGTGTTCTGACAACACAGTGGGTGGGACCGTCCGCGCGTATACCGATATCTTTTCCGAAACGATCGATCATGATCCCGATGCGGTTTATGGGACATCTGATCGAAACATCCTGTAATTTCCCGTCAAACATGCCAAACATCCGTCTGGAATAGGAAGCCGGATCGATCACGATCTCCGGGTTATGCGCATTTTCGTCAAGTACCGTGATGTTTTTCATTTTATCCACGCGAAAATGCTTACAGATCGAGGCTTCATCATCCCACGCGACCAGATAATAGTTCTCATCATCCCAGATCAGCGCCTTGGGACTCATCCTGTACAGCGCGCCGTCCCGCCTGACAACAAGACGTTTGCTCGCATTCCACTCCATATACTGAAAAGAGATCATCTTACCGTTCTGCAGGGCGGAATGGATCGCATCAATATGATACAGGACCTGTTCGTTCACGGTCTTGTTCCGGTTGGCAACATAAACCTGTCGGTTTAGCTGTGCGGCATCGTATTTCGTGGTCAGCGCGGAAAGCTTTCCGATCAGCGTACGGCTTCTCTTCTCCGAGATGAACTTGGAAGCAGATACCGCATCCACCAGCAGTTTCAGCTCTGCGAGTTCAAAATCACGATCCCCGATATAGTATTTCTGGTTCTTGCGTCCCCCGCATTTGACGATATCCAGCCCGTAAACGGAGAGTTCCTCAAGATCCGAATAAATACTCTTACGCTCCGCCTCGATCCCGTACTGCATCAGCGCATCGATCATCTGCTGTGTAGACATCGGATGCCATTCATCGGTCCGGTTTTCCAATATATCCTTCAACCGCAACAGTTTCAGTTTTTGGTTCGCCGACTTTGCCATACATTAAATATAGCATATTTTTGTTTTGAAACATACAAGATATTGATATTTTTTTCCGAATTCGCTAAACTGAAGACATGGCAAAGGCAGGCGTATATCCGGCACGGAAAAAAAACGGCGAACCCTACTATCGCAGTTCATTTACCTTTCGCGGCAGGCATATCAGCCTGGGAAGTTTTGGCAGGGAAGCTGCCGCACATGAGGCATACCGTGATGCTCTGCGGATCAGTAAGTCATCCGACAGCATTTCGGACTATAACGAACGTGCATATACGCTCTCCTTTGAAAAATTCGTCTCGATCATCAATTTCCGGGACAACGATGTTTATTTTTCCAACCCGATCTATCTGCGCAAACGCTATTTCGAATACTATTTTTCCAAAATGGAGTATTACAAATTCGATATCGACGATCTCTTCTATTATGCGGAGCATAAGATCGTAAGACGCGGAAATCATCTGTTTGTTTCGGATTACGGCATGCAGGTCAATCTGCTGAACCGCTATGGGATCAAAAGCCATGCCGTGGCAGGACGTGATTACCGCTTCATCAATCAGGATGCAACCGATTTCCGCTATGAAAACATCGAGGTGATCAACCCTTATTACGGTGTCAGCAGGACAACAAAGAAGGGAAAAACCGTTTACAAGGCATCCATTCTGGTGAACGGTACCTGTGTGATCGGTTATTACGATACGCCGGAGATTGCCGCCATTGCTTACAACAAAGCAGCCGACCGGCTGATGAAAACGGGAAAGCGGCAATATCGTCAGAATTATGTGGAATCCCTCTCGGCCAAAGAATATGCCGACCTTTATGCCCGGATCCGGCTGCCGGCACGTTTTCAATGAATATCCGATGACATGAAAAAACCTCTGAAGGATTCTTCAGAGGTTTATTTGTTCATTATTTATAGAAGGAATGGTTTCCGTATCTGAACAGGAACTCGTAATCACCCCATCTGGTAGCGGCACTCTTCTGGAAATAAAGGGCACCCTCCGAATGATCTTCCCCGCTCAGTGCGCGGATCACTGCTTCCTTGGCAGTATCCGTGGGTTCCATACTGTAGAAAGCACCTGTTTCAACCGGATCAAACTGTCCGGGTGATAAGATGACTTCTGCAACCGAATTCGGGAACTTATCCGATGCAACACGGTTCATGACTACGTTTGCGATCAGCATCTGGCCTTCCACGTCCTCGGAATTTGCTTCCGAAGTAACGATCCTGCAGAGCATCTCATAATCTTCCATGGATACGGGAAGCTCATGATTCTCATTCACGGTGATCACTTCCAAAGTACGGTCCGCATTGACATCTGTCTGATCCCCACCTTCGGAAAGCTTTGTGCTGATATTATATACTTCCGGATCTGCGGCTTCTTTTTCAGCCGCATTTACGTTATTGCTCTGTGCGAAAAAATCTGTATGAAAGGGCTCAAGGTAAAAACTGGCACTTAAGATAATTGCACCCACAAGTACGCCGATCACCCATAAATGGGTATCTTTTGACACGACTGAGAGGAAATCACGTGCCCGGCTGAACTTCGATTTCATATAATCTCCTTCCTCCCGGCAAATGTGCCCCCCCCAACATTTGACGAGATTATCGCATTAGAGATTATAGCATATGGAAAACTTTTTTCAAGCGTTTTTTACGAATTTAATAAAAAAATATTACCAAAATATTACGCTAGTGTTGTTCATAATTCACAAAAGAAAGATCCAGGTCGATCGGGGCGTTGATCCCTGATACATTTCCCGCGTTCTGGCAGCCCCACATCGTAAATACATAGGGGTAATCCGTGAAATACGGATAGCCGTCTTTCTTTTCTCCCGCATCCGTGACCCAGACATCATAAGCTGTCAGGTCTTCCATGTTCAGTTTCGCGATCAGGTCCGCTTTTGCAGCGTGCAGCATCGGTTTCATGCCAAAGCTCCTCACCTGATCACAAAATGCCTGCACGATCTTCGTCCGTTCCGCATTGGAAAGCTTAGCCATGCGGCTGTTTGCCGACAGGTCCGGCAGGGAGATCACAACAGGATAAGCCGCGCCGACGGAAGTAGCGGACGCGATGGCATAATTGGCTTCCTCAACCGCTTCATCCGCAGTGATCGCGGCAGAGTCCACATACACGCCCGTATAGATGCCCGCTTCCTTTGCCCGGGCAGCCAGTGTGCTAAATGAAGTATCTACTGCCACCACACCGTTTTCACCGTCCCGGCTGATCGATCTTAACATGACATGGCCTATGCCTGCATCCTTCAGAGCCTGCATATCCACCGATCCGCTCGCGTCATTGAGTGTCGCACCGGATACGGCTTTGGTACGGTTA
>JAEEGL016123521.1_pt1 | contig 21282 bp, 22 predicted proteins | sample 9134231 | NCBI WGS metagenome assembly JAEEGL01 (sample SAMN16246548, study PRJNA631951) | gut metagenome | biome: gut microbiome; feature: rumen; material: fiber-attached | host: Bos | place: Iran: Karaj | collected 2018-10
AATGATTGTATTGATTAATGATGTAGGTTCAGCGCATAAAATAAATGAGTGTAGTGACTCCTACTCGATTGTTTTTAGGCGGTGAAGATGCGCAGTAGGCGGTGCAAGGATTGTATAAATAATTATGCACACCTACTTATAAATTTCAAAATTCTATTATAGCCTACAGCAATCATATACGAGAGTCCAAACCTGAAGATAATATCAAGAATAGTCACATCTATCGACATGAGTGCTGCTATGCCAAATACCAGGCTATGAACCAAGTACCACTCGTAACCAACACCTGATGTATATTCAAAAATACCATTCAACTTTGGAATGTTCAACTTGTATATAAATAATGCCAATGAGAGATAACCAACAAGCGAAGGAATATCATTAAACAACTTGAACTTGTCACCAGACAATGCCAACACAGCAGACAGAGACAACCCAACGACACAGCACACACCGAGCACAGGCAAAGATGGTATCTTGACACGTTCTGGTGCCTCTGCATATATCTTAGCAATATGCATACCCAGCACAAATTCCCACAGATATTGCAGGCAGGAACTACCCCATGCCCTGTTATTCTCCTTATCAATTGCATAAACAAAAATCCACCATACAACGCTTATTGCCAAAGAAATATAAACAGGCTTCTTTGTCTGAGCTAATTTAACCCACACAGGCCATAACAAATAAAACTGTATTATAGTAGATATGAACCAAAAACGATACCCAATAGAAATATCTAATTGACCATCAAACATCTTGAATAAAAACAAATGGCTACATACTTCCAACAAAGATACAGAATTATGCTTAAATAACGCCCATACCACAGTAAGAATCACCACTATAGCATAAGGCATATATATTTTACCGAATCGACGCTTCAGAAAACTAAAGTATGATAAAGGCTTTCTCAAATATGACAGGTAAAGCCCATATCCGCTACATAAAATAAACACATGGACACCAGCTCCACCAAGGGCAATTGCACTTTTTGCGGCACCAGTAATATCATAACACATCAAAAATGCATTAAAACAATAGTGAATATCGACCATCCCCTAAGAAAACTAATCACATTATACATACCACACAACATAAAAGTTGGCACAAAAAGCTATTTTTTTCATTTATAACATTTTGCACCAAAATACATATAAAAAACTAATCTTCCAAAATCTTTATGACACTTGCTGGAAGCCCTACTGCGACAGCATTATCTGGAATATCTTTTGTAACACATTTATCAGTTATATGCCTCATATTATTAGCATATGACCTTCTTGTATTCATTGATGTATTTCTGGGCAGTTAAGACCACATCGAAATGCTCTCTTGCAAAACAATATGCATCTTCCACCTGCTGAACATTCACACCCTCCCTTAAGAAACTTTCAATCTCATTTGCCAAAGCTAATGAATCACCACACTTGTAATAGCGACCATATTTACCATAATCTATAACTTCCATTGGCCCTTCCAAGTCTGTAGTGATAACCGGTATTTTTGCAGAACAAGCTTCAGCAAGTGTCAACCCAAAGCCTTCATTCACACTCGGAATTACAAACACATCATAGTCCTTCAACCTTGGATAAAAATATTCTCTTGATTTTGCCCCCAATAGATTTATATGTCGATGAAGATTATTCTTTGATATCGCATTCTCTATTCTTGACCTTAATTCCCCATCACCAATAAGGTCAAGAACAATATTGTCAATACCTCTTTCCTTAACAAGAATACGTATGGCATCAACAAGCACATCCTGACCTTTCATAGGATGAAGACGTCCCACACACACAAGGCGAACTGGATTGTGCATTTCTGTTCTCACAATTTCATTATGTAAAATACTATCACAATGAATGCCATTATAAATGACAATTCCATTTGGGAATCCTTGTTTTTCTGTATAATTCTTAACACCATTGGAGATACAAAACAATCGCTCACATCTACCATAATCAGTCCCAGAACTATGCGTATTATGAATAGTACGTACGAAATGATGCTTCCCCCACACCAGATTTGTCAAACTGTCGCTATGAGTATGTATAATATCAGCCCTAAAAGAATGAAGTAAATAGTTTAGTTTAAGTATAGGCAAAGGATTCTTACTACCCTCTTTTCTTCCAACCAAATAAATCTGAACTTTTTTATCAATTTTTGAAAGCAGATTATCATCAACTCTCTTATTAACAACAAATATTGCAACCTGTTCTGTCTTTATCTGCTCATTAACTATGTCAACAAGCATATTTTCAATACCACCAGTACTGAAACTCCACAATAAATGAGCTATTCTCATTGTATAACAAATGGTTTCTTTAATCCTATTTTGACGGAAAAATTAATTACATTATTCCATAAACGTCCAATCGTATCATATCTATATCCCTTTACATCAATAACCGCCATTCCTTTATATTCTTGACATATGTAAACACTGTTCACATAACAAGTGAAAGATGTGTAACGCGTCACAACATAAAAGAGCATTGCTTTAATCTTTTGCCAACAGATAGAGATAACAACAAGAATTCATTTAAGTTTCATTAAAAAATACACTTACAAAAATTTCTTCTTTAATACACGTTTTATCATTTTTTTTATATCAAACAGCAAAAGTTCAAAAATAAACGATATTGTGTTTTGACGTTCATTTATTCTTGCATTTTCCAATAATTGCACTCTTCTATTTGCGGCTGAAAAACCTGCTGGAGGTTGATTACATACTGGTATATCTATATATTTGAAGATCCCTCCATTTTTATATATAGTAACAGCTTGATTAAAATCTGCGCAGCACTTAAATGACGTATCAAAAGGATATTTTTTGCACAAACTCGCTCTTACGAACAAAGCTTGATGAGAATATCCAGGTCTTTTATTGGATGTTTTTTGTAAATAGAAAGGAATTGGATTTCTTTTATATTCATGTTCAGCTACCAAATAAACATATCCAAAAAAAGCGGATATTCCTGTAAAATCATTTTGCATTAAAGAACTAAGCACATTCTTGCTATGAAATACTCCTCCAGCATTATGAATATAAATCCATTCGCCAGTAGCAACTTCAATACCCTTATTCATTGCATAATACAGTCCATTATCTGGTTCACTTACCCAATATGAAAGTTTATCTGAATATTTCTTTATTATATCAACTGTACCATCAGTACTGGCACCATCAATAACTATATACTCTATATTAGGATAGTCTTGTTCCAAAACGCTTTGTATTGACATTTCTATTTCGTCAACACAATTAAATGTTGCTGTAATTATTGATATTTTATCAAATTTCATAATTAAATGTATCCTGCATTAAATCCTTGAATCTTTGTGACCATGCTTTCCAACTCAATCTTTCTGCATAAAGACGTTTTCCGCCTGAAGAAAGCTTTACAAGTTCGTTATTTTCGATACAATGCTGAATCGTATCAGCAAATTCCATACTAGATGCACCCAAATGTAATTTATAACCATTTACACCATCAACTACATAATCATCTAATCCTCCTGTCAAATATGTTAAAATAGGAATACCAAATGCAGATGCTTCACAAAAAACAATCGCAGAACACTCTGCTTTTGTTGGTAAAAGAAAAATATGACTTTTCTTTAGTATTGAAATGTATTTTTCATACTGATCAGGAATGTTTTTATTCAAAAATCCATAATTAATCACAAAATCAGGTAAAGGCAATGAATCTTCTGGAATACATTTAATTCCACATAAAAATAATCGTGATTTTATGCCCCTATTATTTAATTCTTGAACCGTATCAATAGCACATTGCGCTCCTTTACGTTCCCAATTAACACCAGAAAACAAAACATTTAGAACATCGCCATCATACTGCTCAGCGATTACAATATCTGAATCATCGATATTCGCTCCAAACTCTAAAACATAATTTTTTTCAGGATTTGATTTATAAAATGAAATGGCTGAGCGACGTGACCAATAAGAAGAATGTAATATAATGTCACATCTATCAATTGCTAAAGACTCCGTAAGATTTCCATATTTTTGCGTTTGAGAGGAACAACTAAAATAAAATCCAGAAAGGTTATTAAACGTAGCGTCAATATAATATAAAACGGGCTTTTTATATTTGATATACAACATTATTTGAGCACAACCTGGAAAAAATAACGCATCACATTCATTTGCCTTTTTAACATCCATTGTATGTGCACACAATCTATAATATAAAGGATGGCGTTTATAATCAAATCTTTTCCCATTAATAATTTTCAAGAAAAATTTCAACATTTTTTCTTTCCTTTTCGGAACTCTATATTGTACCCATTTAACCTCATATCCAGCTTTTTCTATAGCCTCACGTATTTTATATCTGGTGCCACTCCAATCCGTCCTATCAACAAAAGGATTATAACGTGACACATATCCTATCTTACGAATCATTTACCAAATTATCGAAAACTAGCCTAAACACTTAGGCCGCACCTATATTTCATTATTAACCTGCGTAAAGACACCTATTAATCTCAGTCCATGACCAGAAACAAAAATTCATAACAGGTATAAACAAGCATTCGAGTACAAAACAGAGAGTTTTAGACATTCACAGTCATTTAAGGACTTTGGGAAAATGAGGTTTAAACACTTATACCGATATAAACATCTACAAGGCCTTTAATTCTATACCATCAGACTTAAGTCCAACTTTTACTGCATCAGGAACATAAATATTATCAGGAACTGGCTCAAAATAATTTACAAACGTATAAAATGAATTTATGAAAAACCTTGCAATCTCCTTATACCAGCAACTATGGTAATCTTTTTTCCCATACATTATAATAGGAATTTTTTTAACTCTTAAATGCTTATAAAAAATAAATATTCCCAATGACCACTCCCCAAAATATCCTATCGTACGCTTTTGTCTAGTGTATAAATGTGATTTTAACCTCTTTTCAGTTTCAAATAATACAGGAAAGATAAAATTACAATAATCATCATATAACTCTTTACTGGATATAAACATAGAAAAAGGATAACTCTCCCTTGAATTGTAAAAATATTGTAGCAACGCCTCTTTACATTCTGGACGTAAAAATAATAGAGTGTCTAAAAATATATATGCGTCCTCCTGCGAAGTCATATGAATTAGGTTTTCCAATCGTTGATTCTTAAAAATATTCTTTTTACTCTTTACAACAATCATGTCATACCCTTTCAACAAACTCTCAATATTATCATCTGATATTTCATAATCGAAATATCTTCGATAATGATTAAGACCTAAATACTTAATATTGTGAAGATTTTTCCATCCCCAAAATAAAGCAGTCCATTCACTCCAATATGGATTACGTTCACTAATATTCTCTCCGACATTATCACAAAGAAATCCATATTTTTTTTTGTGATAATGCACATCCGACCTGAATAGCAGAAAAAACGCCTTCATTTCGAGTACAGGGATCCTCTTTATGTGCGCAAACAAGAATCTGTAATTTTTTCATTTCAAACAAAATTTGGAACATTTTTTATATATCGAGCAGGATTACCACCCCACATTTCTCCCTCTGGAATATCACAAGACACAACACTTCCCGCCGCTATTATCGCTTTATCACCAATCTTAACTCCCTTTAATATTATAGAACGAGTACCAATAAAAACATAATCCCCAATTTTAATTGGTTTACTAACTCTGTTCTGATAATCCGTTCTATTATGACGATCATGCCAATCAAGACTATGAAAATCAGAATCTATTATCATCGTACCTGCTCCTATATTTACATGATGTCCAATCTCAACACCAACATCACTATTAATAACAGAATTTGTCATTCCCGTATAATCACCTATTCTTAAATAAGAATTATTTGCAACAGAAATCTTTGTATATGCAGAAGTATCTATCCCCAAATATTTTGTTGAAACTATTCTAACAAAATGTCCAATATGAACGTTTGCAGAATCTGCTATACGCAAATAAGGCATTCCGTCAAAACGGATAGACTTGGGATCGAAATAAGAATTCTTCTTATACAAATAAGAAACACAAAACTTCTTACAAAAAAAACGTTCAATTTCCCATTTTACCCTATTTAGTAACTTATACAAATAATAATAGTACATATTAAATTAATATCTGTTATAAATTAAGCCATTATTTATCTAGTAACACGTTTTGACGCTGTCGCTTATATACGTCTACAACTGCCATCATAAACAACATATTTAGCATATTTACTCTGCCAAGATTTGCACAATCAAAGGAAGATAAATAAAAAGCAACAGAATACAAAGCAAAGATAGAAACAAATATTACACCAGAATCCCTAACTATAGGTACTCCTTCACGAATCCAAATAAATAACATAAATGAAAAGAGTAAAACACCTATATAACCATACCGCATTAGAATGCCAACCCATGCAATATCCGCCGAAGACAACATATTAACATGTTTTTTCCCATCAGCAAAAGTTGTTGTTGTACCTAAATTAAATCTAAATGTATTTCTTGGAGAATCCTCATGAATACATCCAACTCCTGTCAATGCAACATTTGGATGTTTTGACATATATTCTATACGTTCAAATAACATCGCTATTCTAAATAAGAAATTCTGTCCACTATTTTCCTCATAATTAGAATACACATTGCCAGGATTACTAACAACCATTTTTATTTCCTCAAAAGTACCTAATTCTTTTCCCTCATCTCTCTTATCAATCATTGGCATTACAATAAACACATATGCTACAATACCAAAAGCAACATAATATAGATGCTCTTTTCTACGTTTTATAAGAAAATACAACAAAGAAACAATTGCCAAAGCAAATACGCTTCCACGCATCTGACCGACAATAGGCATCATTCCGAAAAAAACAAGATAAAAAATTTTCTTATACAATCTAAGATTATCATTAAAAAGATAAAAAAGAAAAAAAAAGGGAGCAAAAGACGGATAATTACCAAATCTATGTTCACTTAAAAGCGTTCCTTCTTCAATATCAGAGCCATATCCTGCAAGAATACCAGTAAAACCTATTAACTGCATATAAAAAAAAATGCCCTGAACCATAGAAAAAAACAACATCAACTGCATATATCTATTAACATCATCCATCGACATTTTTTTTAATACGAAGAAAAATGGCAAAACCAAAAAAGGTCTATAAGCCTTAAATGCATAAGAAGGAGTCTCCACTCCCAACACAATAGTTCCTACAAAAACAATAAGAGTCCAAATAAAACATAGAAAAACAATAACACCTAATTTATCATCTTTATCCAACCAAAAATGATGTTCCTTAATATATTCTTTTAATATAATAATATAGATTGTAACCAATAAAAAATCCTGCGATTTAATTGAACTATTTCCCAATCCCACAGCAAAGCCAAATAGTTCATTTACAAACATTGATAAACACAAAAACATCTCTGCATACTTGTGTTTGTAGTAAAAATAAAAAGAAAGAAATGAAAGCAAAAAATATATATATACAACCATTTAACCCAATTGAAGACTAAATATCAAATTTCACATAACGCTTCTCTTGTTGAAACAATCCATCCCAACCCATATTTACAATCTGGTTCCAAATAATTTCCTTCTCCCCACTCATTCCAAGCCTTAATAAAAATTAAATTTTCCTCATGTCCTCTATATGCATAAAATTCAAAAACACGCTTACAAAATGAATACCATTTATTTGGTGAAGAATCTGGAATTATAATTCCCCTATTAGCACTTCTTGGAGAATGATCAAAATTAGGAACAATACAAGGAATAAAACAATCATCCTTTCTTAAAAGTTGCTGCATTCTTTTCGAATAAGCATAATATGACATTTCTTCTGAAAGATTAGTATGACGACGCAATATTCCAAAAAACTTTTTTTGGAAGTTTGACCTTTGAAATCTCTTATGAAGAATTCCATCAAAAACTACAGAGTCATATCCAGACTCCAAAATACAATTATATTTATCAATATCAAAAGTGAAACCAAAAAAATGAAAACCATTTATACCATTTTCTTTTGCTAATTCATTCCAAGTTTCCTTAAACAACAAAAAATCCTTTACATCTAAAGGAGCATATATACCAAACAATAATTTACCATTTAACCTTATATACCTTTTATCTTTAAATGCAGGAAGCATCTCATAAAAATGAGCAATAAAATCATCAACACCAGGATACGTCTGTTCAATTAACAATTTATCCGGAGAATTAGGATCCCATGTTTTCTTATACCATGAATGATTTGCCCAACACAAACAGAATGGAAAATCAGGTTTACCAGACTCAACAACTTCTCGAAAAACATCTGATAACAAACGTTTACCATTGCCAAACCAATAATGCCAATAACAAAAACCTTCAATTCCAGCCTTACGAGCAAAATCTGCTTGTTTCTCTCTTGTTTCAGAAACACGAAGATCATAAAAACCTAGATCACGAGGAATCTTTGGCTGATAATGCCCTTTAAATAATGGCTTAGCTCGTACAACATTTGTCCATTCTGTAAATCCAGGTTCCCACCATTCATCATTTTCTGGTGTTGGATAAAACTGAGGAAGATAAAATGCTATTAATCGTGGCTTGCTCATAATTCTATTTTTATTTGGTTATAAAAACAATCAATTTTATTTATAATTAGATCAATATCTTCGCATGAAATATTATTTATCATTACAGTTTGATTTGCCCCATCTAAGCCATTAGCATCAAATGCACCTTCAAACTTATAACTATATGCCAATCCAAATACAGGAACTTTACTGTATATGGCGGCAAAATTTGCATGCATACGAGTGCCACAAAAAAAAGACATTTTACTTATCAAATATTTAATTTGTGGTGAAGATAAATCCTTATCAATCAAAATTACATTTGACTTATCTGACAACCTATTATAAGCCATGCGACATGCATATAAGTCATCATTTGATTCTTCTGGATTTTTATAGTTGTACGAATGTGGAATAAGGTAAACGGTTTTCCCTTTTTGTCGAAAATAACATATTAACCTATCAATTAACTCTGGATAAAATGTAAATTGTCCAGTTAGAGTTCTAAAAGAATTAATATATGCAAGTCCACTTACATTAATACCTATGGAATCATGTTCAATGTTAACATCCCAAGGTTCAGGTTGCATATATGAAGATAAATCATTGGTTAATTCGTATTTAATATCAATTTTTTTTAACTCATCAATATATTTATTATCACGAACAAATACATAACAAGCATATTTTAAAATCTTTTTAGCTAATTCAAAATTTTCACAATACGAAAAAGGGCCAAGCGTTTGAGGTAACAATATCACTGGAATACCTGCAGTCATGGCAAAAAGAGTTTCTGGTAAACGCATCATAAATGTTTTCGTATTGTAAATATCAGAAAAACCATCACCACCATTTATTGCCGCAACACATGATATATTATCTTTTATTTTATATAGTTTAGAAAAAGGGAGGGACAAATGTAAACTAAAAAACAAGCGTTTTTCAAAACTAGAAATATAAATTGTATAAAGATTCCACCTTTTACCTTGTATAAATAATTCTTCAACAGAATCCTTAAATTTCCAAGGAAAACGCACGAATTTTAATTTTAATAAATTCTGTCCTTCAAATAAAAATTTTCTTGACAACATAAATGATATTGCCCCATACCCAAGAGCTGCGGTACCACGATTATTTTCTCTAATAGCCAAGCCTGAGATAATACAAAATTTTTTATTTATTATAACACTCTTACCCATACATTATGTTCAAAATCGTAACGTTTAACAATCTTTGCAGGATTACCAGCTACAATACAAAAAGGAGGTACATTCTTTGTTACAACTGCTCTAGCGGCAACAACAGAGTGACGCCCAACATGCACACCTGAAAGAATTTCACAACCATATCCTAACCAACATTGGTCGCCAATTACTATACCTCCTTTGGATATTAACTTTTGTTTGGAAATAGGAGTTTCTATTTCTTCATACCCATGGCTATGATCTGTGATATGAACGTGTCCTGCAAATAAAACATCTTTACCAATAATTACGGCATGAATTGAAGCAATACTACAATTTTTGCCAATCCAAGTTCCATCACCGATTTCTATCCGGGGTGTATAAGAAACACCAGAATACTGAATAATTGGTCCAAAATAGCAATTATCTCCTATACCACTAATATTTCCTATATGAACACATTTTGCATTCAACATCTTTATATTTTTCCCAATTTTTACAAAACTTTTACAAGACCCTAACTGTCTTGACCAATAAAACCAACGAATTCTAAATTTTAGTTTGTCTAATATTTTCATATTTTTTTATTATTTTCAAAACATATCTACAATGAAAACTCATAAAGAAAGAAAAATGTGATACAAGATACATATAAAAAAACGACTTACTAAGAAACAAAATAATACTATTAAATTTTTTCCTGTTTTTATGAGACTGTTTCTCTATTATTGTTCCCTTCTGAGAACGAATATATACGTCTTCATTTATTTTTTTTGATAGAACTAAATTATGAGAAATCATTAAAGACATAACATATTTCCCTAGCTCCGAATTTGCAATCACTATACTTTGACCAACAGAATCATATTCACACTCTTTCAACCAAGGATCAGCTAAATTAACATCAGAATATGGTACTGTTTTTACAGGGCAAGAGAGACAGCGCTTAGGACGATACAGTAAAGATGAGTGAATAATAGTCCATGGATATGTCCAATTATCTTTTTTAATTGTAGTTCCATCTTTAAGATGAATCTGAATACCACTAGGCCACCCATTTCCACGATATTGCATGCCTATGACATCTTGTTTGTTAATACCTAACATTTTATAATATTGCCATGTACCTTCTATAGTAGTTTGACCTGAACAGCAAAACGAAATGATAAAATTTACGATATGATTTTTCCCCAAATATGCTCTAATTGCACGAACTTGACATGGCATACAAGTTACAATAATTCCACCGCGAATTGATGCTATATTCTCTTTAATAAACTGATAAACATCAACATCTTGATATATACTTCCACAGATATTGTAATCTTCAAAAGAATATACCAATCTCAGCTCATAAGCACATCTTTCTTGATTAAAAGAAAAAGTCAAACAAGTACCATACTCTTCTAATGATAATAAATATTTAATAATGGCCGTTCCAACCCCACCAGACGAAGCTTTATAACGGATTTGTTCATTCCTTGCTGATGCCAAATAATACTGCTCTTGCATTTTATTCAATTATAATGACTTCAAATAAATTATCGATAAGTATTTCTCTCAAAGATTTTTTTATACTGCTTTTTTATTAAATTTCTCTCAAAATTATCTAATGAAATGAAATAAGCAAGTACAACCACTGTAATAAAAGACACAAATAAATCAAGAACAAACAATAAAAAGGGTTTTATAACAATAAAAGTATTCAACAAATAACAACAACCTGAAGAAATAATAATAACTGGCAGTACTTTCATCACGGCAGACAAGAAATATTCTTTACTAGAAAACAGAGGAATCATCTCCCCTAATAACCATAATCGTGCGAACAAACCGATAAAAACAGCAATTATTGATGATATATAACCATATTCAGGACCAAGTCCCATAGCATAAAAAACGTAACACAAACCAAATGATGAAATATAAATGGTACCCATAATAATCTGATATTTTCGTATATTACCAGTTGCTAACATACCAATATAGAGTGTATGCGATAACGATTGAAACAAAGAATAAATAATCGCAAATCGTAAAAATAATGGTGCATAAACTGGGACCTTTACTAGCCACAAATTTAAGATATATTCAGTTTGAATAAACAATATGATACTTACACTCCAATACAATAACGAGGCATATTTAGCTCCCCTAATCATTAATTTATTCATATATTCATAATCTCCAGAAGCATAACTTTTTGTTATCTGCGGATTCATGGCTGTCATAAAATTTGTAACAAAAGAGTTTATAGTATAATTAAGGTGTTCAGCAATACCTCTTGCTGCATTTAGAGTAACGCCAAAAAAAATATTAATTAGCACATTAACACCCTGATTAGTAAGTATTCCTGCCGTAGTTCCGATAAAATTCCATCCAGAAAAACTCAATAACTTTTTGAACAATTCGTTATCATATTTAATATAAAATTTACACTCCGAGAAGTGTCTGTGACAATAACGATTATAAATGAATCTCATTGAAACAGCCACTAACATCAGCAGTATTGAATATACTTTGAGTCTATCAAAACTTGAAATATACAATAAATAACATATCAATAATTTTGCAAAAACTTCGTAGATACTAATATAAGCAAAAGCTGACATTTTCTCATGAGCAATTATTGTAGCATTACAAGGGATATTTACTATGTTAATACAAAATGTTATAACTGAGCATTGAAAAACCCAATTAGCAGATGATAATCTCTCTTGTGAAATATTCAGTTTATTATTTAGAAACCACAAGCCAATTGTTTCAAATAACAAAAATAAAACGAAAGCTAAAATAAGATGAATCGTGAAAGTACTAGTGAAGATTTTTTCCATCTGAGGATTTTTTCTTCCCATTTCATAAGAAATAAACCTTTGACTTGCACTAATAAGAGATGAACTTAAAATAGAAAACATACTTACAAATCCACCAACAATATTATAGATGCCGTAATTATCGACCCCCAAAGCGTCTAAAACAATACGACTAGTATAAACACCTACAAGCATAATAACCAATGACCTGGTGTATAGCAAAGCCGTATTTTTTGCAATACGCCTGGAGTTTGATATGTTATTTTGCCTCATGAAAATCAAGTAAACTAAAGATTTTGAACTTTTTTTATAAACCGCGCTGGATTACCAGCCCATATCTCCCCAGCTGGGATATCAGAGGAAACTACACTTCCAGCTCCAACTATTACTTTATCACCAATTGTGACACCTTTAAGAATTATCGTACGAGCTCCTATGAAAACATTATTTCCTATTTTCACAGGTTTTATTGCTCTATTTGCAACCCCTTTACCTTCTTGACGAAACTGCCAGTCTAAACTATGGAAATCTGTATCCGTTATAAATGTTCCAGCACCAATGTCACAATGGTCACCAATTGTAACCAATTTATGACAATGAATTGCCGTATTACTCATTCCCGTATGACAACCTATACATAATTCAGCATCTTTGGATACACATATTTTTGAACACATCTCTGTTGACACCGTACGAAATGCTCCAGAAACACATACAAAATCATCCCCAAGAATTACATTGGAGTTTTGGGCTATTTTCAATTGAGGATAACCTCTAAATTTTATTTTCTTTGGATTAAACTTTACATTTGAAGAATACAACAAATATAGAACTCTTATATTTTCTATATGTTTTAAAATTCTGTTATATATTTTAACAAATAATGTTAGAAAAAATCCTAAAATTGTAATATAAAATCTCATTTTATAGTCTTTGCAAAATATTATCTAATTTAGCATACACTTCTTTCATATCGACACCATTGTTTTTTGCCCATTTTGACAAATCCTCACCAACCCATTGACCATGATGCAAAATACCAGACAAAGGAAATTGATTCCACGTTTCACCTATACACTTCGATAAATGATGAGATGCATTATGAGGAGCAGGCATCTCACCTTCCTCAAATTCAATATTTGTTAAAGGCCATATTTCATCCTTTAAAAAAAAATAGTTTGGGTGTTTATGTCTAAACTCTAATCCAAGACAATACATGTCAAAACCATCTGTCTCGTTAGGATAAAATGACGATTTAATGTGATATAAATCTTCTGAAGACATTTTATGCTTATTTAACTTATAATACTTAAGCCACTTTGAATCACATTTTTTAAGTGTATCTTTTGCCTCTTCGAACGTACCGCAACAACTATAATGATCTATTGGAAAAATATCACACCATATACCAGTTTTATAATGCATATACCCTACACCTATTGACTTTAAAGGTTCATCAGAAAGATAACTAACCTCAAAATTCTCATCAATCCGTAATAATTCTGTTCTTAAAATTTCGAAGCACCTAACGAAATCTTCACGTAACATAGCAATATCCATATCATCATCCCACGGAATGACACCTTTATGCCTAACAGCTCCTAAAAGAGAGCCAAAATCCAACCACCAAATCAAATGATACTTCTTGAATATTTTGTCTAAAATCTGCATCAAAATTCCATCACATTGCTGTAAAATTCTTAAATCAGGATTTTTGGTTGGAGGAACATTATAAATATCAACAAATTCGTTTAAAAAAAATGACAAACTTTTAATTGCTTGCTCTTGTTTTTTTATTCCAAGAACAGCCTTCACCCCATCTATTATTGCAAACTTGATTCCTCTTTGTTTACAATTCTTATAAAATAAACTCATAATAAATTTGTATTATAATCTTCCAGATTCTACTTTATACTCATAAGAATGAATACCCTCGGCTCTAAAATCATCATGATATCGTTCCAAAACACCCTTAAAAATCTCTTCATATTGTGGAATAAATAAATCATTTTTTTTCCCATTTCTGCAATTATAGCATTAGCCATTGGTGCCGTAACACTTAAATCCGTCTTGGCTGCAGAAAAAGATGTCCCTTTCAACGAACCTGGACTAACATTCAAAATTCTGTTATCAGTACCAGACTTTAATAATTCCACATTCACACTCTCAATAAAAATTTTTAAGGCTGCTTTTGTTGCGGCATACACACTAAAAAACGGAGAAGACATAAAGCCAGCAATACTTACCATCACTCCGCAGTAGAAATCTTCCTTAGATTCTAATTTATTATAGAATTTCCTTATAATTCTTAATACAGGAATTGTATTAACATTAAAGGAATTCCTAATCATACTATCATCCACATCTTTGAACAACTGTAATTTTCCGAAACCTGCTGTTATCATCAATGTATCAATATCCTGAAACTTATCAAATACCGAATAATCAGATTGAGTAAGGTCAAACTGATAACATTCAAATTTAGGATTATAAAATTCCTCAGCGATGGAAGCCTTATCGACAATATAAATCTTTTCTACACTTTCTCTTTTTGAGAGTTCTGTAGCAATACTTAAACCTATGCCATTTGCTCCTCCAACAACTAACACTCGTTTCATTACAATTCTGTATAGTTTTCCTTATTATTATACTTTTCTATTATCTCTGCTATCGCTACGCTTTCGCGCCTTCTCAACTTATAACAACTTCTACGATGGTTCACAATCATAGATATAAACTCTTGTATTTCGTAACGTAAACCTTCACCATCATAACTATAGAAGTATTTCTTATTCTTACTTTGATCCTCGTAACGGACTTCAAAGAAAGAAGTAAGCCACCAAGGTGCTGGCACATAAATATATCCTTTAGTTCCGGATATCACCAAATTGCCTTCAGTCTTGACACCAATACCCAATGTTATAGAAGACGTTGCATGGGGATAAATTATATCTGCCTTGGTATATACATCAACACCATTTTCAACCTTTGAGAAGAATCGAACATTTGTATAATCTATTCCCAACAATTTTATGACCGCCATCAACGTCAATGACGCATGCTCATTCATCGCACCTCCAGCCTCACTTGCATCCAACTCACGCGATGGAGCTGAAACCATTTTCGACAAGGATGCCTTTACATCAACCACTTCGCCAATCACTCCACTCTTCACTAATGTTGTGATGTGACAAAAAGCTGGACAATAAGCAGTTTTACTTGCCTCCAACAAAACCAAATCATGAAATTCGGCATAATCATAAAGTTCCTTTGCCTGAATGCCTGAAAGCACAAACGGAATTTCACAAAGGACATGCTTTCCTGCAACTAATGCATCCTTTATATATTGATAATGCGTTAAGTGAGGAGATGCTATATAAACCGCATCTATATCCTTGAGAAAAACATTGAAATCATCTGAAAAAGCTGACAATGAAAAAGTCTCTGCAAATGCAGCCAAACTATCCTTGTTGGGATCAAATACTGTTTTTACCTCAATACCATTCATAACCTTTGTTTCTGGCACAAAACGTTTAGCGATACGACCAGAACCAACAATGCCAATTTTGATAATTTCTTGTGATGCCTCTCGAAGCATTGTTGAAGATACACCTTGCGTACGAGGGAGATAAACGACTTTACAAAACTCGTTCAAGTAATCGAAATGACCTTCCCAATCTGAACCTATAGCAAATATATCTACATCATATTTTTGGATGTCATCAATCTTTTGACCAAGATAATCCTCTATGATAATTTCATCAGCATAGCCCGTTGCCTTAACTGCCTCAACTCGCTCAAGTACATTGTTACGTACATTTAGCTTTCCTCTTCCCTTATCAAAGGAATCACTTGTAACTCCTACAATAAGGTAGTCGCCTAATTCTTTAGCTAGACGAAGAAGATTTATATGACCTTGGTGCAAAAGGTCGTATGTACCATACGTTATAACCTTTTTCATTTTCAATAATAATATACAGTGCTAAGATTAAATAATTTAACCTTCCAAAATTAACACAAATATTCGCATTAGGAATCTAAAGCCATACGAATTCAGAAGGTGTTGAACACCTATCGAACTTAGAGATTAAATAGTATTTTAAATCTTCCAACCAGACTTTTATTCCACATAAACGAGATTTTCGTTCTTGTAAAAAATCGACACGTTCATATCTCACAGTTTTTGACATAACAAATAAATAGATACCAAGCATCCATTCTCCAAAATACCCAACATCACGTAATGGTCTATGAAGATTATACTTTTTAATCCTTCTCTCTGTTTCAAATAGAATTGGAAAAACAAAGTCGCAATATTCATCAAAAACTTTCTTTTTAGCTATTAACATAGAATTAGGAATACTCTCTCTTGAATTGTAAAAATGCAGTAAAAGTTCAGTCCTGATCTCCGGATGAAACTCTAACAGAGTTTGTATAAAAACCTTTGCTTCTGCAGGAGAAGTATGCTTACAAAGATTGGGAAATCTGTCATACTTATGCTTCATTCTTTTCCCTTTGGCAACAATCATGTCATATCCGTCAAGGAGCGATTCGATATTATCTTCATTAACATCAATATCAAAATATCGTCTGTAATGATTAATGCCAATGTACTCAACATCTTTGACATTCTTCCAAATCCAATAGATGCCAGACCACTCACTCCAATAAGAATTACGCTCACTTATATTATTGCCAGTGTCATCCCGAAGATACTCGGGATTAACCTCCGGATTGATTGCTGCTCCACATTGAAGAGCCCGATATACACCACCATCACGAGTGTAAAAAGACGATTTATGTGTACAAACAAAAATCTGGAGTTTCTTTGAGTATTCCACAATTCACTAGTGTCTCTTAAAAAAAGTTAAAATCAATTTTAATATTCTAATGTACAACGTTTTACTCATTCAATATGCTGTCCGGGTTTTGAATTGCTTACCTTTGTATCCAATTCAAAATTGGAGCAACTATGCATATAGGAAGGTACGTTTTTGCACAGATAACTCAGTTCTTCTCACAGAGGCAGTTCAACCGCATCGTAGTCAAATATAATGATAGAACCAAAGGATGGACAATGTCCTACTGGAACCATTTGTTGGTTCTTATGTTTGGCCAGTTGATGGGGTGTGAAAGTCTCAGGGAACTCACAGATATAACAATAGCTCATGCAAATAAGTCCAAACACCTCGGATTTGGGCATCAGCCCATCAACAGACAAATGTTGTCTAAAGCCAATGCTCTCAAAGACCATCGTATCTTTGAGGAATTTGCTTTCTACATGGTATCTATTGCACAATCCAAGCGTATCACGAAGGAGTTCGAGCTTCATGGAAAGTTCTACGCCATCGATTCCACGACTATTGACCTATGAATGTCTGTATTCAGATGGGCAGAGTTCAGGAGCACGAAGTCTGGTGTCAGAATCCATACCCAAATTGACATTGCCACGGAGATACCCGTATTCTATAGAATCACGAATGCCAAAGTGCACGATGTCAACTCGATGGACTGGCTTACATATGAGCCTTTTGCGTGCTATGTATTTGATAGAGGTTACTTTGACCTCGCAAGACTTTATAGAATTAACGTGTTCGGTTCTTTCTTCATCATCAGGGAGAAAGGTAAGCCTGCATATGAAATTATCGATGGTGAGAGCATTCTCGATGGGGTTGACAATGTACTTAAAGACCAGACGATTCGTTTCACCATAAAGGAGAATCAGGAGAAGTATCCCGGTACTATCAGAAGGATTGTCTTTTATGCACCAGAACTTCATCGAAGTTTCGTCTATTACACGAACAACTTCTACCTCAGAGCAAAGGACATTGCCCTGCTCTATAAATATAGATGGCAAGTGGAACTGTTTTTCAAATGGATTAAACAGCACCTTCAAGTTAAGCGATTTTGGGGTGAGTCCGAAAATGCAGTCCGCATACAGATACACGTAGCCATCATCACCTACTGCCTCGTTGCAATCATTGAACACGATCTCAAAATCGGAATACCTGTCTTCGAAGTCATGCGTATCCTTGGAAAGTCTGCACTCACGAGGGACAATATTTTGGAACTGCTCAAGCCTCTCAAGGAGACTCTCAAGACAGATAATAGACAACTCTGTTTGGTCTTCAAATTCGATTAACATTTTTTAAGAGACACTAGTGTCCACAATTAAATAAAACTCTAATTTCGTTCTGCTATATACTTGAGAACTTTATAAATTGCAATATTCTTAACCATAGCATAACGCCATAAGATATTTTTACCAGAAACAGGATATACATGCATCATGCTTCTATGGGTAGCCACTTGTCGTCTCCATCTTGCTTTTAATCTAGATACTAATCCTCCACCAATCTCAATCTTTGGTTTGTAATTGAAAGCCCCATCAGCAAGAACCAAACTCAACATTATCCTTGATCTTTCCGAATAACGGTCTTCATATAAAGCAAATTTGTCTTTTGGAAATCCAAGATAATCAGAAAAAAAACATCCTAAAATTTTCCAAAACTTGATATGGGAAATCTTAACGAGAATTATCTTAAGTTTAAGAGTATCGATTTTTGAATCTTGTTCTTCTATACCATAATAACGAATCATAATAGCGACATCACACATCTGACGAAGACTGACGCCATGATCCTCAAAATGATGCCACATATGAGCAAAGACTGATACTATATTATATATTGGCGAAGGAATACTAATAGTTTTCCCTTCAATAGATATTATATCAGGACGCTTCATCTCTTCTGCAGCAAACTGCTGAAGTCGTTTATTAGCAAAAGGATTTGGAATCCAAGATGTATGCTTATGAACCTCAACCGTCATTCCATTGTAATGTGTCTCATAGTGGTTGTAGTTGATGATATGCTCGTCATTATCATCCTCTATACTTTTTATATAAACTTCTGCCTGTTCATACTCATCTGAACAAAAATATAAATCTATATCACCACACTGTCGCAACTCTGGTTCGGGGTACATCTGAGCAATACCCTGACCTTTAAGGAGAATTGGATGAAGTCCTTGTTCTTCGAATTTCGTTATGAGCTCTATGAGAACTGCGTTATGATGTTCATGTATGCGTTTGTTTTCCTCTAAAACAGCTTCAAATTCTTCTTTTATATCCGATGGAATGTTTCCTGCATCTGGATGACGAAGACAAGCCTTGGCAATAAAACAAATAACGGTTTGTTTATATCCAAGATTAATCAATTCGTCCCATTCTTCAAGCGAAGATGGCAAAACAATGTCATCAACAAGTTTGAGCCAAAGTTGTGCACGAAGTAATGCCAGCAAAAGTTCCTGAATAGGAGTTAACTTATACTCTTTTTTTTTGAAGAAAGAAAACATATCAAATATTTACCCCAAAGCCATTAAAGACTTACATCCAAAGGAATAGTTCAAAAAAAGATGCAATATCTAAAATGCTGATTTATGATTATTATAGAAGTCTAACGTCTTCTAAAATCACAAAAAAGCAATTTGAACCTATTATGAATCGATGATAGTTTTAACAAATCGTGCACCATCATCCGGATGCACCCAAAAGACTTTGAATGTCTCTTTGTACTCTGGATATTCAGCCAAATACTTTTCTGTTAATTTCTGCTCAATACTATCTTTGTATTCAGGATTAACCAAGGCAATTACTGCTCCCTTGAAGCCTGCACCAGAGAATCGTCCGCCATAAACACCTGTCAAAGGACGCATGATGTTATAAATGGAGATAAGTTCTGGACTTCCACACTCATAATTGTGAATTGAACTTTCACATGAGTCGAAAGATAACTTACCAAATAGTTCTATGTTGCCTGTCTCCCATGCAGTCACTCCTTGACGAACACGGCGATATTCACTATAGAAATGCTCTGCACGACGTGCAAAACGAGCAGGCATACGTTCTTTAGTCTTCTCATACAATTCTTTTGGAATGTCACGAAGAAAAGTTTTATCAAAAGTCTTAAGTGGCTGGTCATTATAGGCAAGCATATTCCATGCTGCCGTCTTACATTCAAAGACACGAAGATTGTAATCAGAATTCACAAGTGAACGTGTCAACCCACTAAAGAAAATGCCGATTTCAAAATCTGGCATTTGAGGATTCTTTGGTATTACTCGATACTCGTTTGAATCGCAATCAAGGAAAAGCAAATTATCTTTTTTACTCAACGCGATACAAGCCTGGTCAAGTAACCCATTATTCAATCCAATATATTCTCGTTCTGCCTCACTTGCAATTTGAACCACCTCAAAAGGTTTAAGCGTTATGCCGTTTGCCTTTGCAAAAGCCATAACGTATGCAACAAGAACTGCTGCACTTGAAGACAGACCTCCAACAGGAAGGCTACCTTGAATCACGCCATCAATACCATTATGCAACTCACAACGCTTACCAAGAGCATACTTTGCACCACGCGCATAATCACCCCAATTCTTTTCTTTTATCTGAACCTTGGCAGAAATATCAAATGTAACATCACCATCAAAAGACTTTGAAATAAGATTTACACTTGAATCTTGACGAACATTAAACCAGAGGTCAACGCCCTTATCAATAGCAAAGCCTGTTACAAGACCATGCTGATGATCAACATGTGCTCCCAAAGGACACACACGATAAGGACTTAATATGTGATATTCGTAGTCTTTCACTTTTCTTTAAGATTGAGTTCCATAATATCGTGCATACCATTCTGCAAAA
>JAEEGL010417032.1_pt1 | contig 21280 bp, 13 predicted proteins | sample 9134231 | NCBI WGS metagenome assembly JAEEGL01 (sample SAMN16246548, study PRJNA631951) | gut metagenome | biome: gut microbiome; feature: rumen; material: fiber-attached | host: Bos | place: Iran: Karaj | collected 2018-10
ACCGCCTGGTACCAAACCAGGAACGCTACCAACTGCGCTATACCCCGTAGAAAATTCGGGAAATCAAGATAGACTCACCCGTTTTTCAAAAAGCGTTGCAAAGTTACACATTTTTTATGAACCAGCCAAGAAAAAGGAGAAAAAAGTTATTTGTTATTAGCTTTTAATTGTCTGTTTAGGGTTGATCATTTTGGGCCACAGGGAAAACTTGGATACCATCAGTGTAGTACAAACCAAAAAGATGATGTCTGGCAGACATCATCTTTTTAGTTATTGTTATGTTATTGTTGAATTACTTGAGTTCAACAACGGCACGACGGTTGAGGTTGTACGGTTCAACTTCGAGCACACCACCCTTGTAAACAGTAGAGATGTTAGCGCGTGGCACACCATACTCAACGAGCTTGTCAGCTACAACGTTAGCACGACCCTCAGAGAGTCTCTGGTTGATTTCAGTAGTACCGGTAGCAGAGTCGGCAGAACCAGTAACGACAACCTTGTTGTTGTTAGCCTTAGCAACAGCAGCTACAGCCTGGAGGTTCACGAGATCCTTCTCAGAGTCGATAGCAGTAGAGTTCTTCTCAAAGAATACAGAGGTAGCAGCAGAACCGATAACGCGAACGATTGGTTCTGGTGGAGCCGGCTGGTTCTTGAGCTGGTCTCTCAGCTTAGCAAGTTCCTGCTGAAGCTTTGCGTTCTCAGCGCGCAGACGGTTGAGCTCAGCCTCGAGCTCAGCGATTCTGTTGTCCTTCTCCTTAAGGAGAGCGTCGATCTCAGCCTGTGAGTAAGCACGATCCCAGTTTGTCTTACCGAGGTTGAATGTAGCACCAAGCTCCATAGTGAAGATACCATTGTGACGAGCAGGGTCAGTAGCCTCATGTGGAGAGTGACCATAGTTATTAGTGAGATAAGAAGTAGTCCACTGATAAGTCAGGTCAAGATAGATGTTTGCACGCTTGCCAAGACGGAAAGTGTTCTCAATACCCGTACGGAGTGACGGAGTGTACTGACGGATGTCAAATGCACGGAAGAAACCAGCTCCAGCGAATGGAATGAAGTTCCAGAAACGAGTCTCGCTGTATCCGCAAATAATGTTGCTAAGGTTAAGCAAAGCGTCTGCAGAAACCTGAGCGTAACCACCACCATCGTGAGAAGGAACCCACTTCAGACCATTGTTTCTGTGAGGGCGGTTGCGATTCTGATGATCAGAATCAATGATACCGTTTTCCCACTGAACTTTACCGCGAAGTGCGATTTCAGGAGAGAACCACTTACCAACAGCGAGGTTCACACCAAAAGACTTACCATTAGGGAATACCTCTCCTGCCCAATGAGAAGTGTAAGCCGGGTTTGCGAGTGACATGTCAACACCTGCCTGAATAAACCAGTTATTCCAGAAAGGATTAAGTGCCACAGTTCTCTGTGCATTAACAGCCACAGTTCCGAGACTGGCAAAAGCCAGTGCAATCATAAACTTTTTCATAAACACTTTTTTGAATAAAACAATAAATTATTAATATTTCTTTTTACTTAAAATCCTTAGTTAAAATTTACTCCTTCTATCCTATTCTTACACATTATAATTATTAAGAAATTGCTGTCTCTCCTCAAAAACAGCAAAATCGGCCTAAAATCTTTGCAAAGTTAGTATTTTCTTGCAACATAACCATCATTTTGTTTTAAAAAAAATCGTTTTTTTAACATTTCAATTATTTTTTTTACTTCAAAAGGTAAAAATATGCCACAAAGAAACACAAAAAAGACTAAAAAAATCAAAAGAGATGTTCAATTTTGTTGTCATCGATGAGGTTGAACACAATTTTGCCATCAGGTGTTCGATTAGGATTCGAGATAGAGAACAGCCGCTCCACCAGATGTCTCATCTCGTCATTGTTGAGTGTCTGACCATATGCAATCGCCGCGGTCTGAGCCATAGCGAGAGCAATATTCTCCGCCATGGTCTGTTTGACTGCATTTTTATTCTCTGAAGCAGTCCAAAGGAGATTATGGAGGAGTTTTGCATAGTCTGTTCCATCGATGCCAGTCGGGATGGCATTGAGTGAGTACGATTCGTTTCCAAGTGGTGTGAGTTCGAATCCTACGGCCTTGATTTCTTCCTTGACCTGTTGGAGAGCTGCATCCTCTTGTTTGGAAAGTTGTACGATTTCAGGAAACAAAAGTCCCTGTGCCACATTCTGCGCATGTCGGATTCTCTCCATATAGTCCTGAAACAGCACAGCTACGTGGGCTCTGTGTTGGTCTATGATGGCAATACCACCGTTGTGTGGCATGACAATATATCGCCCAGCGTATTGAAAGAGTTCCTTGTCGGAAGTCATCAGCTGTTTGTCATCAGGTTTTTGGAAGTCCTGTCCTTTCCACAGTTCCGTCTGCCGAGGTGCCTGGTTGGAAAGTGAACCGGTCAATATAATCTCTTGAGTTTCCGGCTTTTCACCAGTATTTTCAGGATAGAGTTTCTCCCAACCATAAGATGACGCCCCCCCTCCTGTCTGCTGCGGTTTGAACGGGTTGTAGCCTCCGTAAGAATGCGTCATTCTCACCGTGGTTCCATCGCTTGGCAAAACCGGAATATCAATGTCGTCGGATTTGCGGTCAAAATCAATGGTGGGTACCTCGTTGAAACGTCCGATAGCTTCTCTGACCACAGCATTGATAACCTGCCATATAATCTGTTCGTTCTCGAATTTGATTTCCGTCTTTGTTGGATGCACGTTCACATCGATATTCTGAGGGTCCACCTTAAGGTATATGAAATAGTTGACATGTTCCCCCTGAGGAATGATATTGTCGAAAGCCCTCTCTACGGCAGCATGGAAATAGAGATGCCGCATGAATCGTCCATTGACAAAAAAGAACTGCCTGGCCCCTTTCCGTTTAGATGTTTCTGGTTTTCCTACAAAACCCACGACATTGACAACGGGCGTCTCGGTCTGCACAGGTATAAGCGTATTGGCTGTCTTATCACTGCAGATGTCAGCAATCCGTTGTTTGAGGCAAACCTTATCGAGTTTGAAAACAGGGGTGTCATTATGGTAGAGTTCGAACTTGATATCAGGATAGACAAGTGCTATCCGTTCAAAATCCTGTATGATGTTGTTGAGTTCCGTCTGAGTTTTCTTAAGGAACTTCCGTCTGACCGGTATGTTAAAAAAGAGGTTTCTTACAGCGATATTCGTTCCTATCGGGCATGCCACGGGCTTGTGTTCCATGACTTTCGCACCGTCAATCTGGATAAGCGTACCTATTTCGTCTTCTTTCCTTCTCGTTTTCATCTCCACCTGTGCCACCGCTGCGATAGAAGCCAAAGCCTCACCACGAAATCCCATAGTTGAGAGGTTGTAGATGTCGTTCGCCTGACTGATTTTCGATGTGGCATGTCGTTCAAAAGCCATTCTCGCATCCGTTTCTGACATGCCGCATCCGTTGTCTATGACCTGAACGCAATTCTTTCCACCTTCCACTATGATAATCTGAATGACATCCGCACCGGCGTCAATAGAGTTCTCGACCATCTCCTTCACGATAGAAGACGGCCTCTGCACCACTTCTCCCGCCGCAATTTGGTTGGCGACAGAGTCAGGTAAGAGATGGATGATATCGTCCATGTTTTACTGCAAGAGGAAATACATAAGGAAGAGCAACGCTATTATTAGGGCGATGCCTACCACTGGGTTCATCGGTTTCTTTCCACTTTCTTTTCTACGTCTGAGATGAGTAGTAGCGGCCACGAACTTACCCCGGATATCTTCCGGTTTGAATTCTTTCTCAGGCAATATTCCCAGCTCCCGTTCGGCGTTCTCCTTGATTTTCTCAAGCTTTTCCTTTCGCTCATCATAATAGATGTAGCTACGTCGAAATCCTCTTGGCTTTCTGACAGTGAATAATCCCATATTTAGTATTATTTGGTTTTTAAGTATTAAGTGCGTAATAAGGAATCGGTTAGAGAATCTACGCAAAAAATTAGGACAGACGCTTTGTAAAGTGTCTTCAAGGCTCAATATTGCTGAGTTTCTGCGTAGGCATTTTCTTTTGTACGGTCTTGGTTAGGATGTTTTTCTCGTCCTTATTCCTCCACATAAAAATATCGTCCTTATCCTTAGGTCTGACATAGTCGAACCATGCAAATGCAGGGAGGTATCGTTTAGATTCCGGAATCTTTATAGGAGGATACACCGTACCAGTAGCAGCCGGCATCCACACACGCTTCACTTTCTTGTTCTCCATGAACATCTTCAGAGCGGTGGTCTCGGTGTAGTTCATGCCGATTCTTGCCCCACCCTCCTCGTCTATGAAATAGGTGACGTAGACGTTTCCTTTCGCCTCGTTATGCTCAATTTGACCGTCCTTGAAGTAACTGAACATTTCCTTGGCCTGCACCTGGTTATAGGATACAGAATCGAGCTGCTCAATGGTCATAGCCTGGTTGATGACATGCACCCAGTCTATTGTACTATCATTGTTGTAGACACGTATTTCTTCACCGAATACCTGCTGGTTGAGGTTCCAAAGGATTGGCTGTCCATACATGTAAGTGCATGAGTCGAGTGAATGGTGCACTAAAGAGTCGCATACCCCCTGAATGTCGTTTCTAAACATACGTACTTTCTTATACGCATAGAGGTCGCGGTATACCGAATCCGTATTGATGTTATATGTGAACACTTTCATCGTATCACTATGTACGTATACGGTATCCTCATAATAGTAGTAGATGACCTCAGCACTGTCGGTTGCCATGGCATATCCCGTGGTCTCATCGTATTCGCAGTGATGCCCTAACACATGACATTTGTTGACAGAGTCCGTGATGACAACATTTCCGTATGCGCGGTCATACCCAGTCTCCTCCACCCTGATGCAATGGTCACCCGTAAGTCCGAACTGATTAACCGGATCGCTGATAATAACGTTTCCGATGGCCTCGTCCACTGTATATCCTGTCCCTTCCTCCTTGTATGTTCGCAGACGGTCGCCATCGATACGTCTTCCATCCTTGATGATGTAGCTTCTATCAAGCAGTTCAGCCATGCCCGTCTTGGTGTTGTACTCACCTCGAGTGGTATAGATGAACTCACCCTCCGCGCCTGTGATGTTCGCCTCAGAATCAAGGGATGCGATTTCGGTGTCCGTGCTGTAGATAGCATGCGATGTGATGATTTCCCCTTTTCCGTCCGGTTTGTTAATTCTGACGTTCTCATAGAAATCCGCAATGTGCGTATTGGAGTTGTATGTGCCATGTTCGCAGACGAGTTTTCCCCCATCCTTATCGTTGAGTACCACGTTCTTTCGGAACTTGGCCAACCCGGTATTACCATCATATTCACCTTCCTCACATAACAGCTCGTTGTTGTCCTTGTCAAGCAGCCTAACATTGTTGAAACAGTGCATAAGTTTGGTCTCGGTGTTATAATCACCACGGTCACAAGTGAGCACGTTGTTCTTCTTATCAACCGACCTGACGTTATCATAGCAGTTGGCCAGATGTGTGTCAGAGTTATAGTCTCCTCTGTCACAAGTAAGCACATTCTTGTCCTTGTCCACAATCTTGACATTATCCCATGCCTGCATGAAATGTGAATCGGAGTTATATTTCCCGTTGTCGGCATAGAGGGTGTTTCCATCCTTTGTAGTCAACACGACATTATTCTTGAAAATGGAGATATGCGTATCGGAGTTGTATTGTCCCACATCACAGGTGATGGTGTTCTGGGAGTCACGTAACTTGGCATCACGAGTGAATACAGCCAAGTGTGTATTGGTATTATATTCCCCATAATATGAGTAAAGAACCTTGTCCCCTTGATAAATGGTGCCACCTTCATAATACTTCGCCTCACCACGCAAGCGATTATACTCCATTTTGTTGGACTCGAGCCTTCTATCCTTATGGTAGAGTTTTCCCCTTCCCCTTGCCTTCGCCACCCTTGAGTCACCATAATAGTCAAGTGTGTCACAGAGCAGTTTGAGCGTATCTCCTTGTACGAGCACCACCTTTCCGAAAGCATAGAAAGAGTTGGAGTCCTTATAGTAACGAGCACTGTCACAATCGAGTATGGCCCCCTCGTGTTTCAGTTTGACATGTCCTACGAGAACGTCCGCCCTTGGGTCGTTCGCTCGCTTAAAGAGCACATCAGAGTGAATGATTTCGATTTTCTCAGGTGGGTCGTCATCGATGTATTTGTCAGCGTTTGTGATAAAAATCCAGAAGCCGAACACGCTATTGTTAGCCATAATAGTCATGGCAATAAGCGCGAAACAGAGGCACAGCATGACCGCTGTCCTCCGTTTTCCTTTGTTCATATGTCTGGAATTACACTTCATCCGCTAAAATTCTATTATTTAATCCATCCATCATACTGAAAGTCACAGTTTCGCCAATCCTCATTGATTCTGACGTATGTCACCTTCTGCTTGTCACGTATCCATTTTTCAATCTTCTCTTCACTGATCTTGGCTTGCACCACATTCTGCAGAATCTGATAATCATCCTTCATCGTGGCCCGATGACCATCTACCTTATCCCTAAGCTTGACCATGGCAACCACTTCCTTTCCTTTCGAGTCAGTCATAAGAAACGGTTTAGACATCTCGCCGACATTCAATCCCGCCACTTGCTTAGCCACCTCCGCAGGAAGTTCCTTCATCTCCATCTTGGTGTAGACATCAAAGGTCTCAGGGTCGGAATACCTCATGATACCATAGTTGTTACGGGTGTCCTTATCGCTTGACACGTACTGTGTACATTCGTCAAAAGTGTAGAGTCCCCTTTCTATTTCCGACTTGATAGAGTCGAGGTCTGCCATGGCCTTCATGATGGCCTCCTCTGTGGCTTTCGGTTTCTTGAGAATATGCCGGCAGTTGATACGGTCGCCTCGTTTTTCGATAAGTTGGATAATATGGAAGCCGAACTCTGTCTCCACGATTTTGGAGACAGTCTTGGTGTCAGTAAGTTTGAATGCCACGTCAGCAAACTCGGTGGCGAGCATACGTCTGGGCATCCATCCCAATTCTCCTCCATCCTTTGCCGAACCGTCCTCAGAATACATAAGAGCGAGAGTAGAGAATTTTGAAGTTCCGGAGTTAACTCTCTCTGTGTAGTCACGAAGGAGCCCTTTTACCCTCTCAATTTCCTCAGGAGTGATAAGGGGCTCACGTGTGATAATCTGCACCTCCACTTTTGTAGGAACGAACGGCAGGCTGTCCTCCGGCACATCCTTGAAGTGCTTGCGGACCATCGCCGGTGTGACTTTTATATCCTTGATGAGTCCTTTTCTTACCTCAGAAATCATCATCTCATCCTTGAAATTCTCAAAGAGTTGCTCTCTCTTCTGAGCCCAGGTCATGCCGAAATGCTCCTCCACCTTTTCTCTGGAACCGAGATAACTGACGAATTCCTCAAGTTGGTTGTCAACCTTACTCATGACCTCGGTATCCGAGACATCCACGCTGTCAATGGCAGCCTGATGGAGAAAAAGTTTTCTGACAGCGAGTTGCTCCGGAATGGTGCAATATGGGTCACCATCGATTTTCATGCGGTAAGTGATAGCCTCGAGTCTGGCTTGTTCCACATCTGACTTGAGAATAGGTTCATCGCCCACAACCCATACAACTTCGTCAATCACGTTATTCTGAGCTTCAGCCGTCTGTGGCACAATCATGCTGATAATCATCAAACATAATGCCGCAAAAATGGTTTTATTCATATAAGAATTATTCTTTAGTTTTCAGTTCTCAGTTTTTTTCATGTACCACAGACATCTAAAAAAGTAATTGCTTTTCAGATATCTACATATCTATTTAGTGGTTGTTGACTGTGTTGACCACATCCTGATAGATTTCCACCGGATATTTTTGTCTTAGTCCTTTAATCCACTCGTCTTCCATTTCCTTTTGGTAGTCAGCTACAACTGCGCCTTTCACGTCTGTATAGTTCTGTGGTTTTTTCAGCATCTTTCCAAGTACTCCACTATAAGGAAAATCCTTCATTTGTTTGAGTTCAACGTCCGTCTTGAAGGCATATTTATCAATAGTCTTATTTTCACCTTTCTTAAAGACACCAGTTTTTTCCACTCTCACAACCTTCTCATCTCCTTCGTTGAGTGCTTTGACTATGGTTTCCGGCCATTCATAAGGATCAACGCCCTTGGTCAGCTTCTTCGCCTTATTGAAAGTGTCTTTATCCTTGGCATGCAAGGCAATTCCACGGAAACGGGGCTCAGTCCAAGTATATTTCTTTTTATTCTGTTTGAAGTACTCCTCCAGTCCCTCTTTGTCGCGGGCGGCTTTGTCCCAAACCTGGTTCTTGCTGATTTCATACATGAGCGTACCGTCATAGTATTCCTGGGCAAGATTTTTGTTGTCGGAGTCCTTCTGAATCATCTCGTTGAAAAGCTGGTCGAAAACGACAGACTTGTCTACCCCTCTTTGCTGAGCAAGCGAGTCAATAAGTGCTTCCGCGGCTGCCTCCTTAAATCCATTCTGTTTGTTGAGGAAATCGATGATTTTGTCGTGATGGAAACTATAAGGTTCAAATGGAGCCCTGGCATTCATCTTGATGATATGCCATCCTGCCGTGGATTTGAAGGGCTTAGAGATTTGCCCAGGGTTGAGTTCGTATGCCGCTTTCTCGAAGTCCGGAATCATCTGTCCCTTTCCGAACTTCGGGAGTACACCTCCCCGCTTAGCGCTACCAGGGTCTTGTGAGTGTTTTTTCGCGAGCTCATCGAAATCCTGTCCGTTCTGAATGCAGCTATAAATAGAGTCTATTGTATTTTTCGCTGCGTTCTGTTGAGCCTCAGTCGCATCCTGCCTCATAAGCACAAGAATATGCTGACATTCAAGCAAGTCAGCCCCACCATAGTAGGATGCGGCATTCTGATAAGTCTTATAAGCCTGTGCCTCAACGAATACAGGATTCTCAATAGTAGGATAGACCATCTGTTCGCGGTATCCTTGCAACTCTGTCTTGATGTTGGACAGTGTATCAATTCCTGCATCCTTCGCCGCCTCAACCTTGAGTTTGTAGTCAATATAGAGCTGAAGGTAATCCTGAACGTCCTTCTTGTCAATCACACCTTCCGAGTTGTTCTTGTTGTAAGAGTACTCAAATTCGGATCGTTTGATGTCGTTTCCGTTTATTTTCATTATGACCGGGTCGTTCGTCTGAGCGAACGCTGTCGTCTGAGCGAACAAAGTCGCCGCAATCAAAACACATTTGTTCATAATATAGAAAAATATACATACATTGACCTCCCGGACAGAGAGGGCGCAGTTGGAGTTTCACACACTATAGTCCTTTTTCTGACCAATTTCGAGCCATAAAAGTCCAAATTACTTGCAAAGTTACACAAAAAAAAGCAAAAAAGTGGACGTAAATAAATCACGTCCACTTAATATTGTTGTTTTTAACACTTTTTATTACAGATTATCACTGATGACGGCTGTAGTTAGGAGCTTCGCTTGTGATGATGACCTCATGAGGATGACTTTCCTGAACACCTGCATTAGTGATCCTGACAAACTTTGCCTGATTGAGCGCCTTGATGTCCTTCGCACCGCAATAACCCATGCCCGACCGAAGTCCGCCGACAAGCTGGAACACAACTTCCTGAACAGTTCCTTTGTATGGTACACGTCCAGCAATGCCTTCCGGCACAAGTTTCTTGTTGTCCATCACACCCGACTGGAAATAGCGGTCTTTCGAACCGTTCTCCATAGCCTCGAGCGACCCCATTCCACGGTAAGACTTAAATTTACGTCCATTGAAAAGGATTGTGTCACCTGGCGCCTCCTCCGTGCCAGCCACAAGCGACCCCACCATTACAGAAGTGCCACCGGCGGCAATAGCCTTAACCACATCGCCGCTATAACGGAGTCCACCATCAGCAATGAGTGGTACCCCCGTTCCTTCGAGTGCCTTAGCCACATCGTAAATGGCAGAAAGTTGTGGAACGCCTACGCCAGCCACAACACGTGTGGTGCATATAGAACCTGGTCCAATACCTACTTTGACAGCGTCTGCCCCTGCTTCAACAAGCAATTTGGCAGCCTCTCCGGTTGCGATGTTACCCACGACGATGTCCACATTTTTAAATATCTGCTTTGCTTCCTTGAGCTTCTTCACGACAGAGGCAGAATGTCCGTGTGCCGTATCGATGACTATGGCATCCACTCCCGCTTTGACAAGAGCTTCCATGCGTTCGAGTGTGTCATTGGTGACGCCCACACCGGCAGCCACACGCAGTCTTCCTAGGTCATCCTTACAAGCCATCGGCTTATCCTTTGCCTTTGTGATGTCCTTATAGGTAATAAGTCCGATGAGACGATTGTCATCGTCCACTACAGGCAGTTTCTCAATTTTATGTTGCAGAAGAATTTGTGACGCCTGGTCGAGGTTGGTCTTCTGGTGAGTAACGATAAGATTCTCCGATGTCATGACATTGTCGATAAGGCAACTCATGTCAGTCTGGAACCGCAGGTCACGATTTGTAACGATACCAACAAGCCTCATATCGTCGTCCACCACCGGTATGCCTCCAATATGGTACTCTGACATCATACCGAGTGCCTGCCCCACGGTCGAGCCCCGCTTGATAGTAACGGGATCATAAATCATACCGTTCTCAGCCCTCTTGACAATCGCGACCTGGCGGGCCTGTTCTTCGATAGACATATTCTTGTGAATCACGCCGATTCCTCCTTCCCGCGCAATGGCTATTGCCATAGAAGATTCAGTCACTGTGTCCATAGCAGCAGTGACAAACGGGATTTTGAGTTCGATGTTACGTGAGAACTTGGTGGAAAGCGATACTTCCCTAGGAAGGATTTCAGAATAGGCCGGTACCAGCAAGACATCATCAAAAGTCAGACCTTCCATCACGACTTTATCCGCAATAAATGAAGACATATAGAATAGAACGTTTTAAATTTATTGCATGCAAAGATAGTAAAAAAAAGTGGAACATCAGTCAAAAAGCCTCAAAATAATGCTTTGACCTTCTATAATCGTGGAACAAGAGCAAAGAAGTGGCAAATTTGATTAGCAAAAATAGCAAAGTAACCAACCATCAAATGGCCATTTCAGATAGGAATTTGATTCTGACAAGGCGTATGTCCTCCTCATAATAGCTTTCGTCAAGTTCGTCGAGCGCGGCATCAATGCTGTCCGTCTTGCTTTGTCGGAAGTAATCATAGATATCTTCGATTACCTCCTCGTCAACATCGAGTTCCTCGAGCATATAGTCGATATTGAGTTTGGTTCCACTATAGACGATAGCTTCCATCTCGTCGAGGACTTCCTCCTCTTCGAGGCCGAGCATCCTTGCAATTTCCTCAAGCGATTTCTCAGCGTCGATGCTCTTGATGATAGACAGTTTGTTTTGTGATCTGTCGGGTACTGATCTGACAACTATATCCATAGGTCTTTCAATTTCATTTTCTTCACAGTATTTCTGGATGAGTTCACAGAACTCCTTTCCATATCTTTTTGCCTTTCCCTCTCCCACTCCAGGAATGTTCTTAAGCTCTTCGATGTTGACCGGATACAGGGTAGACATCGCGTCAATAGAGTTATCCTGGAAGATAACATATGGCGGAAGTTGTAATTTTTTTGACAATGACTTTCTGAGATCAATGAGCATACGATAGAGCACACTGTCAGCACCTCCCTCCGTGTGGCCAATGCCCTCTGCCGCCTCTTCGAAATCGTTGTCTTCGACAACAAGGAAAGAATATGGTTTCTTTATGAATTTCTTTCCCTCCGGATTGAGCTTAAGAATTCCGTAGTTGTCGACTTCCTTATAAATAAGTCCAGACAATATGGCCTGGTTGATGATTGCGTTCCAAAGAGTCTCCTCCGTGTCGCATCCTTCTCCAAAAGTCTCGAGTTTGTCGTGGTTTCTGCTGGTAATGGCATCCGTCTCCACGCCTCTGAGTACGTTGATGATATATTCGGACTTAAAATTCTCCTTGACGGCCTGTATGGTTTTTAGAAGCAACTGCAACTGTTCCTGAACCTCCACACGCTTCTTAGGGTACAGGCAGTTATCGCAGTTACCGCAGTTCGGTTCGTTATATTCCTCACCGAAATAATGTAACAAGAGTTTTCTTCTGCAAACAGACGACTCACAATAGTTGGCTGTCTCGTGCAGCAGCTGTCTTCCGATTTCCTGCTCTCTGCCGTTCTTTGCCGCCATGAGTTTCTCAAGTTTTCTAAGGTCCGTCTTATTGTAATATGCAATACAGACCCCTTCTCCTCCGTCCCGTCCTGCTCTGCCGGTTTCCTGATAGTATCCTTCGAGGCTTTTGGGAATGTCGTAGTGAATGACAAATCTGACATCCGGCTTGTCAATTCCCATACCGAATGCTATGGTTGCGACGATGACGTCGACCCGTTCCATAATAAAGTCATCCTGTGTCTTAGTCCTGAGGTTTGTGTCGAGTCCCGCATGGTAAGGAGCAGCCTTGATGTTATTTGCCACAAGGAACTTAGCCAGTTCCTCCACAGTCTTACGGCTCATACAGTAAATGATGCCGCTTTTATGTTCGTTCTTCCTTATGAACCTGACGATGTCCTTGTTCGACTCGTTGGGTATTTTTTGCTTTACTTGATAGTAGAGGTTAGGCCTATTGAACGATGACTTGAACTCGACACAATCCATGATATCGAGATTTTTCTTTATGTCGAGCTTCACTTTGTCTGTAGCCGTTGCTGTAAGAGCGATAATCGGAGAACGTCCGATTCTGTCGACAATAGGTCTGATGTTCTTGTATTCAGGTCGGAAATCGTGTCCCCACTCAGAAATACAGTGTACCTCGTCGATGGCATAGAAAGAGATTTTAACCGACTTGAGGAAATCAACATACTCCTGCTTGGTAAGCGACTCAGGCGCTACATACAACAGTTTCGTCTTTCCATTGACAATATCCTCCTTAACTGCGTCGATGTTGGACTTACTGAGAGATGAGTTGATGAAATGTGCCACGCTATCCTCCTCACTATAGTTCTTAATTGCATCGACCTGGTTTTTCATGAGTGCGATGAGCGGCGAGATGACAATGGCTGTCCCATCCATCAGCAGCGCAGGTAGTTGGTAACAAAGCGACTTACCTCCTCCTGTCGGCATGATGACAAACACATCCTTACCCGTCATCAGTGTCTTGATGATGGCCTCCTGGTCTCCTTTGAAATGGTCGAACCCGAAATAATATTTTAGTGCTTTTTTGAGAGTCAGTTGCTGGGTCATATGGATGTGCTCAGTAGTTTGGAGTTAAGATTGTCTAACAAAGTTATTACACCTAAATGAAAAATCCAAATTTTTTTGCAAAATAATAAGATTTTTTCACAAAAAATTTTCACAATCTGAATTTTAGGAAATTATTTTGTAACCATACGGCAGTATAACCCTCATCATACAAATAAAAAGAAATCAGCAAACGCAACCTACCCAAAAATCGGATAACCACATTTGCTGATTCCTATTCATTTACTCACTCATCTGTCGGCTGAGTATGTTGAGATTGGTCTTTTCAAGCTGTTTTTGTGCAAACTCCCTGTCAATGACCAGTTTCTTTACTTTGGAAGACGGGACCTCAAACATGGGGTCAGTCATAAGCGACTCAACAATGGAGCGAAGTCCACGTGCCCCGAGCTTGTACTCTATGGCCTTGTCGACAATGAAATCCAATGCGTCGTCTGAGAACGTCAGTTCCACCCCATCGAGTTTGAAGAGGTAAATATACTGTTTGATAATAGAGTTCTTCGGTTCTGTCAGAATGTCACGTAGTGCCATCCTGTCAAGTGGTTTGAGATAGGTAAGAATAGGCAGACGTCCCACAATCTCCGGAATGAGTCCGAAAGCTTTGAGATCCATCGGTGCAATATATTGCAGCATGTTTCCTTTGTCTACCCTTGCAGATTTCTCCACCGCATCAAATCCTACCACATTGGTATTAAGACGGTTAGCAATTCGCTTCTCAATACCATCGAAGGCTCCGCCACAAATAAAGAGGATGTTTTTTGTGTCGACCTGGATGAACTGCTGCTCCGGATGCTTGCGTCCTCCGTATGGTGGCACGTTGATGACTGACCCCTCAAGCAGTTTGAGCAATCCCTGCTGAACCCCCTCTCCGCTGACGTCACGAGTGATGGACGGGTTGTCGCTCTTACGTGCGATTTTGTCTATTTCGTCTATAAAAACAATACCAGTCTCAGCCACCTTTGGGTCATAATTACATTCTTGCAGCAGTCTGGAGAGCAGACTCTCGACATCTTCTCCCACATATCCCGCTTCAGTGAGAACAGTTGCATCGACGATAGTGAAAGGGACAACAAGCATTTTGGCAATAGTCCTTGCAAGCAAGGTCTTACCCGTACCGGTATTACCGACCATAATGATGTTGGATTTCTCAATTTCCACATCTTCTTTTCCCTCTGCGATATTCCTTAGTCGTTTATAGTGGTTGTACACTGCAACAGACAGAGTCTTCTTCGCCTCATCTTGTCCGATGACATACTGGTCGAGGAAATCCTTGATTTCTTTTGGTTTGGGCAGGTTTTCCAAGTTGAACCCGTTACCTTTGTTTGTCGGGTTGTTCATGGTAATCATATGGGCCTGCTCAGCACAATCGTCACAGATGTACGCATTGAGTCCTGAGATGAGCATTCTCACCTCGCTTTCATCCCTTCCACAAAACGCGCATTTTCTCTTATTTGCCATTCAATCATTTTTCTTCATGTTTTCTCATGAAAATATTGTCAATCATGCCATAGTCTTTGGCTTCTTGAGCTGTCATCCAATAGTCGCGGTCGGAATCCTCCCACACCTTTTCGAAAGGTTGTCCGGAATGTTTGGCAATGATGTTGTAAAGTTCCTTCTTGTACTTTTGGATTTCTCTGGCCGTAATTTCGATGTCGCTGGCCTGGCCCTGGGCTCCTCCCATCGGCTGATGAATCATTACACGAGAATGGGGAAGCGCAGCTCTCTTTCCCTTCTCTCCTGCCACGAGCAGAACTGCGGCCATAGACGCTGCCATACCCGTGCATATAGTCTGCACATTAGAGTTAATATACTGCATGGTGTCGTAGATGCCAAGTCCTGCGCTGACACTGCCGCCAGGTGAGTTAATATACACGCTGATGTCCTTTTCCGGATCCACAGAGTCAAGGTAAAGCATCTGTGCCTGCAACACATTGGCTGTATAGTCGTTGATGTCGGTACCCAGGAAGATGATACGGTCCATCATGAGTCGTGAGAACACGTCGAGCTGAGTAACATTGAGTTGGCGCTCCTCGAGGATATACGGATTAAGATATCCTCCTTGTGACTTGATGACATCGTGGAGGACCATACTGTTGATTCCGCAATTGGCATTTGCGAATTTTTGGAAGTCGTTCATAATATATTTAAGTTTTTGGTTTTAGTTATCAATTATTAACTGCATACAAAAATCATGCCAGCTTTTTGATAAGAAGTTCAAAATTACAAAAAAAATCGCAGATAATTGCATTATCCACGATTTTTTTTGATATCAAGCTATAAAATCTTACAATTTGGCAAATTCCACGGACGTGACATCCTTGGTGTCGAGAGTAACGATTTGCTTCGCAGTCTGAATGAGTTTGTCATCGATGCATCGGTCGATGAGGTTGTCGAGATTCTCACGTTTCTTCAGCATCTCGTTTGCAGAGCTCTCAATATACTCCTCTGGAATGTCAAGCATACCATACTGTGCGAACTGCATGCGGGCAAGTTCCTTGGCTGTCTCTACAACATCAGCGTCCTCAACCTTGATTTCATTCTGTTCTACGAGTTTCTCCTTGATAAGATGCCATTTGAGAGCTTCAATGTTCTTCGGATAGTTCTCCTCCACATCTTTCTCGTCCTTGGCCTTGGTTCTCATGAACTTCTTGAGGAGTTCATCCGGGAAGGTGAGATCACCCACCTTCTTGTCAAGGTATTCCTTAAGGTCAATCAAGAACCTATAGTCCGCATCCTTGGCATACTGAGCGTTAATCTGTTCACGAATCTTGTCAGTGAACTGTTCTGCAGTGGTGATTCCTGCACCCGGGAAGATTTTCTCAAAGAGTTCCTCGTTGAGCGGACCCGGCATATAGCGTGTAATCTCCTGGATAGTGAACTGGAAGTCACCTTTGTGCTCAGCCACTTTCTCCTTCTCAATCTTAAGAAGAGAAGCCATCTCAGCCTCACTGTTGTCATAAGCCACAGAAGGGTTAAAAGTGATGATATCATTGAGTTTGGCTTTCTCGAAGAGCGCTTTCTGGTCATCGTTCTTAAAGTACTTAGGAAGCATAACTACTCCTTCAGCCTCGATACCTCCCTCAAGCGGATTTCCTTTCTCATCAAGTTCCACAATTGCGCCCTTGACCATGTCGTTATCGAGGTATTCCTCCATCTTCTCGTAGCTTCCGCCACGCTGACGGTACATCTCCACCTGATTGTTTACCACCTCATCCGTAACGCTTACGTTATAGAAAGGCACCTTATCCTTGCTTGAGAGCTCCACGTCGAACTCCGGTGCAATAGCGATGTCAAAAGTAAAGGTCATTTCGTTCCCGTCAACAAGCTGAATCTTGTCGTTGCCTTCTGCTGGCATCAATTCACCGAGCATATTAACCTTATTCTCGCGGATATATTCATACAGTTTTTCTTGAAGCAGTTTATTCACTTCCTCTGCCAGAATTGCTGTTCCATATTTTTTTCTGATGAGTCCTTCAGGAACCATTCCTTTACGGAATCCAGGCCATTCAGCCTTCTTTCTGATATCCTTGATTTCCTTCTTCACCCTTTCCTGATAGTCTTCAGGTGCGACCACGGCTGTCAACACACCATTGATTTTATCAGCCGTTTCCAATGTAATTTTCATTTTACTTTAATAACGTTTATAGTGTTAAATTATTCTTATTACCTTAAAATCAATAAATTAACTGTAAATAAGCCTATTTATCGCTCATTTACCCTCCAAAAGATTGGCAAAGTTACGGAAAAAAAGGGAATTACGCAAATTTTAGGCTTAGTTTTTAGTTGTCAGCATTTAGTCATGTGTCGATTGTGTGTCGATGACCATACAGGCGTTGACAGACAGATGAGGAGAGATTAATTCTTTTTCTTCTTGTCGGCCTTCTTTTGCTGGGTTTTCCTTGAGATGGCAAGACTGTTCTGCAGTTCCTCCGGTATGGCTGGGATGTTGTGTTCTACCATATAATGATCAAGCTGCTCGCTTGTCATCTGTATAGGATTGGTCTTGCGTTGCGCCTTTGACTCCTTGACAGCTTCCTTGTACTCTTCATGGGTAAGGAAGTCAGCTTTCTCCACGTAAAACTCGTCGAATCCCTTAACCTCAATCATTTTTCCGAGCGCTTTCGTCCAGGCGTTATGGAAACTACAATATTTCCTGAGATTACCCTGTGAGACATAGTCGTCAGCCATGGTGTAGATATAGTTCTCTTTTAATTCCGTCACTCTCAATTTTAACAGAACCAGATTGACAACACGTACAGTGTCGGGATAGAGATAGTCGATGTCAGAACGGATAATTTGATTGTCGGTATCGTTTACGATTGTTCCGATAACAGTATCATTATAAAGTATCTGCTGATAGCCATTTGCATCTCTTGTCTTTATCTTTTCCGAATTCTTTATTTTCTCAATGAGAGACTTTGACTTGAGGCCAAGCCGAACACTCTTCTGCTTCTCCACCATCTGCTGTGTCCGTCCATCGCGTGCTGCAATATCCACCCATTCGTTGGATTTCTTTCCATCAAGGAAGATATATAGTTGTCCCACTCCTTCGTAGAAACGGTGTACAGGGTCGTCATCCTCATAGAGTTGGTTTGAGAGAGCATAATTGCGAAGAAATCCAGTAAGACGGACACAATGAGTCTTTGGCTTGGCTATGACAGCCTCAGCAGTGGTAAGTGTCACTGGCTTCATTCTCAATTCTTTTCCGAGCCCCGACGCTTTCGCTTTCAGGGATTCATAGGCGATATGCGTAATGCGGATGGTTTTCGCACCCTGCAAGTCGGGTAGAATTCCATCGACTGTGGTCTGTCCGAGAAACTTACCATCCTGATTAAACACAGATGCAAAACACACTGGAAAATTGTCGTCGGCATCAAGCACGACAGTCTGTGCTTTTACGCCCTGACCCGCCATAAGACAGAGCAGAAGACTGGCAACATGCCAGAATTTAAATGTTTGTTTCATTGAGATATGGATATGATTATTATTTGTTTGTGGAATAAGAATCTAAATGTACAGTCATGAGACATCTGCTGCAATCGAAATGGAGGGCAAGCCGTATTCCGTTTCGCAAAGAGAGGAATAGTGGTTGGTCGGGGGTGAGTAACTGAGGGCCAAGTGGGTTGGAACGTATTGCTTCCTTCTGCCGTTTGTAGCACCATCCGAGCGCATAACGTATGCAATGCCGGCAAGTCATAAGCGGTGTTTCTTCAGAAGGTCGGATTTCATAAGCAGGATGCAAATGACCGACTCCCATACTTTTATAGAAGTCCAATGAGATATGATTGGCGATGTTATAGTTGGAAGCGATGGAATCTAAGGTATCCGCTCCCATTGGGATGTTTTCTGCCTGTGGGCAAACAGATACAGACTCAGTTGATGGCCTTAAAGGAGTTTCACTGAGGAAAAGCCCGGTCAGCTCACGTCTCCACTGTGAAAGGAAGGATGACGGAATAAAATAATTCTCCTTATAGTTTATTTGAAGGGACTCGAGGCGCAGGGGCGTATTTCCCAATTTGGAAAGTTGGCGTAGAATATTGTCGCGTTGAGGAGTTCTGCCTATTTCGGGATTGAAAGGGATGCGGACGGAAGGTGTTTCGTATGGTTCGTGGAATCCCGACTCTCCGGATAATACGGATATCTCCGACATGGAGAGGACGAACTCAGAAGTCTGTTTGTCATAGTCCATCGTGATGTGGACAGGAATGAAACGCTCCGCACTGTCGCCGGCAAGGATTTCCTCGAATCGTTTGTCATAATTACGGTAAAGTCGCATCCCCCTGCGCAGACCAATCGGCATTTTCAAGGGATAAAGCCTTTCTCCTTCTGCCCGGTTGACCCGGAATCCAATGAGTTTTCCATCAGGTGTCAGACAGCAAAGTCCATCGCCGTTAGAGAAAGTGATTTTAGCTGATTTCTGTGCCAAAGAACTTCCCCTGCCTTTGGGTGCAGGCCGGTCTTGTGAGTTATCTTGGAGTGCTTCCAAACCCTGCTGATTCTCCTTATCCGGTTCTACTACCAGATGATTGGTGAATACCTCACGGATACGTCCCACCGGTTTTCCCATAGCCTTGGGCGTGTCGAAAGCAAAGATGTCATCGTTTTTACCTAACAAGAAATAATGAGTAAATCCCCGGTTAAAAGACTTGGCAACATCAGGATGGAAAGCCAAATGGACCAATCCGCGCGATGAACGCCGGTACTTGCCCGGTTTTTTTCGGACAAGGTCATCGAGCCGTCGGGAATAAGCCGCAGTTACGTTTTTCACATAACCGACATCTTTCAGACGTCCCTCAATCTTGAACGAGGAAACCCCTGCTTCCGCCATCTGCTCCAGATAGTCAATCTGACATAAGTCCTTGAGCGAGAGCAGGTGCTTTGCTTGCAATAATTTTTCTCCCTGACTGTTTTCCAAGTCAAACTCCATACGGCAGACCTGTGCACATTCGCCACGGTTGGCACTTCTCTTGAACAAAGCCTGGCTGACGTAACACTGACCGCTATAGCTGACACAGAGTGCGCCATGGACAAAGGCTTCAAGCCGCACGTCTGGGCAATAAGCATGTATGTCCGAAATCTCGTCGAGTGAGAGTTCACGCGCGAGCACCACCTGCTCATAACCAAGCTGAGAAAGCGCAAGTACCTTTTGAGGCGTCCGGTTGTCCATCTGAGTTGAAGCATGCAAAGGTATTGGCGGAATGTTGAGTTTCCGGATGGCCATGTCCTGCACGATGAGTGCGTCAACCCCGATTTGGTAGAGTTCAGCTATAAGCTGCTCCACATCAGGCAACTCTTTGTCATAGACAATGGTATTGACTGTTACATATACCTTTGCGTGGAAGAGGTGTGCAAAGTCGACGAGGCGACGGATGTCATCAAGCTGATTTGCCGCTGCCGCCCTTGCCCCGAAAGCGCTGGCACCGATATATACGGCGTCGGCACCGTGGCGAATAGCCTCGATGCCGGTGTCGGCGTTCTTTGCAGGAGCGAGAAGCTCAAGTGAGGTGATGGTAAAGTCAGAATTTTTGGGATTAATGGGCATCTTGTGCTGACTGGATTAGGGACATGATATAGAAATCCCCTTGGCGAATGCAGACTTAGTCAATCTGAGAGATGTCGTAAGGAGTGGTCTGATAGACGTAATAGTTGAGCCAATTGGAGAAGAAGAGATGGGCATGTGCCCTCCATTTCACCATAGGGAACTTGTCAGGATCATCGTCTTGGTAATAGTTCTCCGGCAGTTCGATGGGAAGTTTCTTCGCACGGTCGCGTTTGTATTCGCCATCAAGGGTAAGAGGTGCATACTCGCTGTGTCCTGTGATAAAGAACTCTCGTCCCTCACGTGCCATAACAAGATGTACCCCCGCCTTTTCTGACTCTGCTATGATGCTGAGTGCCGGTACCTTCTCTATGTCCTGTCGGCGGACTTCCGAATGACGGCTGTGGGGTACGTAAAACTCACTGTCGAAACCACGGAATATAGGGAGTTCAGGAAAAAGTACCTGATGACGGAACACACCAAACATCTTCTTTGGCAACGGATATTTCGGTATGCCATAAAAATGATAGAGTGCAGCCTGAGCCGCCCAACAGATGTAGCAAGTGGACTGTACGTTATGTGCAGCCCAGTCGAACACTTCCGCCAACTCATCCCAATACTTCACCTGTGAATAGTCGATCTGCTCAAGCGGCGCACCCGTGACAATGAGTCCATCATACTTCTCATGACGCATCTGCTCAAAATCACGATAAAACATCATCATATGCTCCACAGGAGTATTCTTCGATGTATGACTTTTGATTTTCATGAATTCAATCTCCACCTGCAATGGAGTGTTGGAGAGTATACGGATGAAGTCAGTCTCCGTGGTGATTTTTATGGGCATAAGATTGAGTATGGCGATGCGAAGGGGACGAATGTCCTGTCCGCTGGCCCGGGTGGAGTCCATGACAAAAATATTCTCTTTTTTGAGAAGGTCAATCGCAGGCAGTCTGTCAGG
>JAEEGL017289674.1_pt1 | contig 21280 bp, 6 predicted proteins | sample 9134231 | NCBI WGS metagenome assembly JAEEGL01 (sample SAMN16246548, study PRJNA631951) | gut metagenome | biome: gut microbiome; feature: rumen; material: fiber-attached | host: Bos | place: Iran: Karaj | collected 2018-10
AAATTTAACTAAATTTTTCCAATTTGAATTCTATTGGGATATTTATAATAAAAAATTATGTAAAACTGATGAAAATGGAATTCAAATTGTTTCTAAGAATAAATATGGATTTGATTGTGATGAATTTGAAATGAAATTTGCTATGGAATATAATCAAGTAAATAAAACTTTAAGTTTTTATCAAAATGATATTTGTTTAGGGGTAGCTTTTCATAATGTTCCTTCTAATTTAACTGCTGTTTTTAGTATTTGGTTTGAAACTGGAGATATTAAAATTATGAATAATAGTGAACCTGAAAAAAAAATTTATCTTTAATTAAAAATGTATTTTTGTTTTGTATTACTTATTACTTTTAAAAAAAAATTTTATAATTAATTAATTAATTATTAAATATTATATTAGTTATCAAGTTTTATTTTTGATTTGGGAAATAAAAAGTGTTATTATATATTTTATAATGTAATGTAAATTAATTATCAAATAAAATTATATAAATTTTTTTAAAGATTATATTAAACAATTATAATTAATAATACAATTAATATTATAATTAACGAAAAATAAAAACATTTCTTTTGTCGTTTATTTTTTGTTTTGTAACCACTTTTATTAAAATATTAACTAAAAATGAATTATTTTCACATAATAACTATTTTTTTTATAGTTTTTAATTATCCATAACTTTTTTTTTTATCATTGATTTTTAAATCAGAATATTCTTCTCTAATTTCAATATATTTTGATAATAGGATATTATAATCTTTTCATTTTGAAATAATAATAATTAAATCTTCAATAAAAAATATTATAAATATTTAGAATTCTTTCCCAAATTATATAATTAAAATATTTCTTTTCTTTTTAAAATATTTAATATATTATTTTCTACAATTTATTGATTTATCTTTTCATATATTTCACTACTATTATTAAAATTTTAATTATTATTTTGAACAGTTATATTTTCTTCTAAATTATGATTATAATTTTCAATAGAATGGAAATTTATCACTTATTATTAAAGGCAAATTACTTTTTTCCTTTTAATTTTTTTTCCGAATAATTATCATATGTTTTATTTATTTATTGGCATTCCCATTTATATTTTCTCTTTGAATATATAATATAATTGAATCTAAATTTGTGATTCAATCATAATTGAATTATTTTTTCATTTTAAACAAAAAAAAAAAAATTTAAACGTTATTAATAATTTGTTTTTTATTTTATTATTATTTTTCTCAAAATAAAAAAATAAAAATAAAAGATATATATTAAAAAAAATGAAAATAAAAAAACTCCTCCTTCTATTATTTTTAATAACACAATCATTAGAATATAAAAACTTATATCAAATAACAGATGCAAAATACACAGATGACAAAAAAAGTCATTTTGAAGCAAATTTAAAATTTAATGGAACATTTAACGTTAAAGATTACGAAGGAATAACATTTCAAAATACAACAAAATTAAAAGACGAATTAATATCAAATTTAAAATTAAACATAGATTTAGAATGTGATGAAATAATTCATATTAAAATAACAGATTCTCAAAAAACAAGATGGGACCCTTCACTTTATACAATATCAAATAAATACAAAGACAAAATATCAAAATGTAACAATACAAAATCACTTTCAGAAAAAGGATTTTCAATATCATACAATAAAAACAAAACATCATTTTCATATAAATTAACATATAAAAATGAAACAATATTAAATTCAAATAATTCAAATTTCTTATTTACAGATAAATTTATAGTTTTTGGTTCATATTTAACAACAAATGAAATATTTGGTTTTGGTGAAAGATATCATGATTTAATTTTAGGAGATGGAATTTATACAATTTGGCCAAATGATTCACTTGGTATACATGAAGATATGGGACTAGGAGGAGATAATTTAATGGGTCATCATCCAATTGGTTTTCATAAAAGTAAAAATGGTAATTTTTTAGGTATTATTTTTAATAATGTTAACGCTCAAGATTTTTTAATTAAAACAATAAGTAATGATAATATATTATTTGAACATAGAACAATTGGTGGTTTAATTGATTATTATATTTATCCTAGTGATAATATTGATAATTTACTTATTAAATTACATAATATTATAGGACAACCTACAATTATGCCTTATTGGTCACTTGGATATCATCAATCTAAATGGGGTTATAAAAATATTGATGAAATGAGAAGTATAATTCAAAAATTTAAAGATTATAATTTACAAATAGATACTTTTTGGAATGATATTGAAATTTTAGATAGTAAGAAAATATTTACTATTGATAATAATAAATTCTCAGATTTACCTTTATTAATAAAGGAATTACATAATGAACATTATAAATATATCCCTATAGTTGATATTGGTTTTGTTATAAGTAATAAATATCCATATTATGTAAAAGGACATAATGAAAGTGCATTTTTAATATCAAATTATACAAAAAAGGAAATGTCTGCTAATGTATGGGGTGGACCTTCAGCATTTCCAGATTTCTTTACAGAACAAGCTAAAAATTTATGGTCATTAGCAATGGAAGAATATTACAATTTATTATCATATGATGGTATATGGTTAGATATGAATGAACCAGCAACAATATATTCAATTCGAAATGGTAGAGTAGAAAATTTACCTTCTGGAGTTGAATTTGAAGATAAATATAATGAATATGAATATATACCATATATTCCTGGTTACATACCAAAAAAAAGATTAGATATAAGATCAAATTCAATAAGTGAAAATTCCTATAGTGTTTTATATAATAAAACAAATAATGAAACATCTCATTTAATAACATATAATTTTAAACCATTAATAAATTTACTTCAAACTGAAATAACATATAAAAATATAATAAGACTTCAAAAAAAAAAACCATTTATCTTATCTCGTTCAACAACATTAGGAACAGGTAAATTTTCATCTCATTGGTTAGGTGATAATTCAGTAACATATAATGATATGAAAAATTCATTAAGTGGAATATTTCAATTTAATATATATGGAATTCCTTTTACTGGTGATGATATATGTGGTTTTCAAGGAAATTCAAATGATAATTTATGTGCTCGTTGGATGAGTTTAGGAAGTTTTTATCCTTTTTGTAGAAATCATCGTACTTTATTATCTAATGTTCCTCATGAACCATTTGCTTTTGGTATTAATTCTAATACTTTTTATATTTCTAAAATTAGTTTAAAAATTAGATATTCTTTAATTAGATATTTTTATAGTGAATTATTTAAAATTTCAATTGGAGAAAGTGGTAGTTTTTTTAAACCTGTTTTTTTTAATTTTGATAAGGATTATTATACTTATTTAATTATGGATAATTCTGCTATGATTGGAAATGCTTTTATTTTATTTCCTGTTTTTTCTGAAAGTGAAGATAATATTTTAGGATATTTTCCTAATGATGATTGGAATTATTTTGTTTCTAATTTTAGTAATTTTATTAATAAAGATATTAATAAAAATGAAGGTTCTTTTATTGAATTACCTGGAGATTATAAAAATATTAATCTTTTTTTTAGAGGTGGTTTTATTATTCCTTATCAAGATACTTGGAAAGTTAATATTAGAAATACTTATGATTTACAAAATAATCCCACTCAGTTAATTGTTAATGCTGATAGTATTAATCATTTTGCTGAAGGAGATGTTATTTTTGATAATGATGATTATGATACTATTGAAAATAAGGATTATCTTAAAATACATTTTGAATTTATGTATGATATTTTGAATTTTGGAATTGAAAATAATTTCGTTAAATATTATAATTTGAAAGATGTTTATTTGTCGAAAATTGTGTTTTTAAGAATGAATTATTTGAAAGATAAAAATATTTCTATGATGAGAATATCTTTAGTTAATAAAGGAAATTATTATGTTAAGGTTAATTTAATTTCTGATGATATTTATGAAGTTGATTTGATTAAGTTTAATTTAAGATTTAATCAAATTATAAATTTACAATTAATTGATTATAATGAATATTTAAAAAGTAAAAAAGTTGGAATTTATAAAAAAAGATATTTTGAATAAAATAATTAATAATAAAATTTAAATTAAATACAAAAAAATGTTTATTATATAATATTTTATAATTGATTTAACTAATATTTATAAAAAGATTTTAATAATTTCTCTATATGAAAACTAAAACTTTATTTTTAAACAGGACTTGAGATTTATAAATTTTTAAAAATTAAAAAATAATGATATTTATTATACTCTTTATTATTTAATTAATTGGTATTAAATTTTGTAATTCTTTTAAAAGTTTTGATAACAAGAAAATTATTTATAAATTGTTTTTTGTTTATTTTTATCATAAATTCATTTTAAAAATATTACTTTTTAATTAATTTATTCATGAATTCTTTTCTTCTTTTAAGAAAATTCATTTTCCCATTATGATGATATATTTTTCATTTTATTGAAACAATAGTTTAGATAATGGAAATATAAATCCAGATGCAGGAACCAATAAAACAAATGATTTTTTATTGTACTAAAAAAAAAAAAGACAATGATAATAAAATAACTGAATAACTAAATAAAAACAAAGAAAATAATACGCTTAATAATAATAATTAAAAAGTGTAAAATAATTTAATATTATAAAAAATGAAAACAATCTTTTTCAATTTAATATTATTTCTTATATTAAACTCAAAAGAAGAATTAAGAATTCCATTTAAAAGACACTACAATGAAGATCTATCATCATTATCACCAAAAGAGATAATTCCAAAAATATATCATTCAAATATGGAAATAATTTTAGAAATTGGTTCAAATAATCAAAAAGTTCCTTTTTATATAAGATTAGATCAATATTGTTTTTTTGCTTTTGGAAGTGAAGCAAATATAAATAAATATTTAAATAAATTTAATGAAAAAGATTCAAATACTTATAATAATATATCAGATGAAATTAATTTTCATCTTCAACATTTTGAATCTGGTTATAAATCAAATGATAATATTAAATTTCCAAATATTAAACAAAAGCAAAAAATAAATTTTATTTTAGGAACTAAAATAGGAATAATATATAATGAAAGTGGAGTCATTGGATTTAATAATTATAATGATTTTAATTTCCAAACAGAAAATTATTCACTTTTACCTCAATTAAAAAATTTAAATTTAATAAAAACTTTAGATTTTGTTTTTAAATTTAAAGATAAAGATAATGGTGAAATAATAATAGGAGAAAAACCACATGAATATAGTAATTATTATAATAGTGAAAAATTCATAACAATACAAACTTTAATTAATGAGGAAAATGAAATAGCTTGGGGTTTAAAATTTAATAATATTTCTTTTATTGACACTAAGGGAAAAAAAAATATTTTACAAAATTCTCAATTAGTTTATTTAAAAATGGAACTTGATGGAATTTATGGTCCTCATGAATATGAAGATTTATTAAAAGATAATTTTAATAAATTAATATCTGAAAAAAAATGTTTTAGTGATTCTACTTTATCATTAAAATATTATTATTGTGATAAAAGTGTTAATATGGATTTTATTGGAAGTTTAGAATTTTCTCATAAAGAATTTAAAACTAATTTTATTTTTAATAAAGATGATTTAATTTATAAAACTAAAGATGGATTTCAACATTTTATGGTATTTTTTCAATTTGGAGATAGACAATATGATTGGATTTTTGGGAAATTATTTTTAGAAAAATATCAATTAGTTTTTAATTTAGAAAGTAAGTCAATTGGATTTTATTTAGATGGTAAAAAAGGGATTTCAATGACTATATTATTTATTTTTTTCTTAATTATTATTATTATTAGTTTAGGTCTTATTTTATATCATTATATAAGAAAAATTCCTAGAAAGAAAAGACCTTTTGAATTAGAAGAAGATTTTGATTATACTCCTCAATTAAATAATGAAGGTAATAAAAGATTACTTTCTGGTTAAAGTTTATTCAAATAATAAAGTGATTTTATATAATTATTTAATTGAGTTTTCTAGATTATTTAACTTTAAATATTATTTGGAACAATATATTTTATTATATTTAATAATATTAATTGAATTTATTTTAATTATTTTTTAATTGTTTTACTAATCAAAAAATTAATTTATTATTATAATATGCAATTTTAATTTTTCATTTTGTATAGCAAATTAATGAATAATATACTTTTAAAATTAATAACAATATATTACTTAATAAAAATTACTGATACAAAATCAATTAAAAGAATTTCATTTCCTTTTAAAAGAGAAATTCAAACAGCAATAACAAATGAAAATCTATTTGAATACATAAATAATAGCAATATCCAAATAACAATAGAAATAAGTAAAGAACATTTCAAAATACCATTAAATATAAAATTACGTCAATATCCTATTTTTTTTACCTCACCAGAATCATATCCAAATAAAATAACATATAACTATAATCAATCATCATCATTTAAAAGTAATTTACAAAAACTTTCATTTAAGTCATATGATTTTTTTTCAGGAATAATAGGAAATGATACAATATATATTAATGATAAAAAAATATTCCAATTTAATTTTTTTATAGGATACACTTTAAAAGATAATATTAAAGAATCAGGTTCAATTGGATTTAATTTTGATGATCCTGAAAAATATTATTCAATTAATTTTATTCATCAATTACATGAAAGAAATTTAATTTCTTCATATGAATTTACTTTACAATTTAATGATAATGATAATGGTGAATTAATAATAGGAGGAAAACCACATGAATATGATAGTAAATATTATAATATAAAAAATTATCATCAAATACCATTTTTTAATAATTCTACTATTAATTATGATATTCTTTTAGATAGTATTTATTATGGAAATGTTAATGTTACTGGAAAAAATCAAATTATTGGGAAATTAGAAATTGAAAGTGGTGTTATTATTGGAAGTAATTTATATCAAAATGAAGTTAAAAATGATTTTTTTAATAAGTTTATTAATGAAAAAAAATGCTTTGAACATATAATTGAAGGAAGGTTTTTTTATTATTATTCATGTGATAAAAGTGTTGATATATCTATTTTGAAACCACTTACTTTTTATATTCAAAATATTAATTTTACTTTTCAGTTAGATTATAAAGATTTATTTTATTTATATAAGAATAATTATTATTTTTTAGTTAGTTTTAAAACAATTGAAAATAATACAAAATGGGTTTTGGGAAAACCATTGTTTATAAAATATCAATTTGTTTTTGATCAGAAAAATAAAATTATTGGTTTTTATAGTAAGTTTAATAAACATAAAAAAAGTATAAATTGGAAAGTTATTACCTATTGTATTATTATTTTAGGTTTTATTCTTTTAATATTTATATTGTTGAAGTTTTGTGTTTTTAGAAATAGAAAAGCAATTCCAACTATAGATGAAATAGAAAACTCAATGCAATATTTGAAGTTGAATGATAATGATAGTAATAAAAATATTTTAAAAATTTAATTTTATATTATTTAAAAATATATAAATTAATAATTTTTAAATTCAATATTTCAAATTAAAAAATTTATATTATTTCATAATTTAATTTCAAAAAACTTAATTAAACAATATAATATTTTTGTTTAATTAATAATAAATTAAATTTTTTTTATAATTCTTTAATAAATTTAAATGAATTCATTCAGTCAACCAAAAAATAAATTACTATCATTAAAACAAAAAAATAAAGATATCAATCAAATAAATATTGAAATAATAAAAAACAGTAATGAAAATATATTAAAAACCCAAAATGCAATAAGTAGTATGATAGATGTGATTAATGATAATAATTTAAATTTGTTTTATAAAGAAGGAACCTCAAAATTTAAATATAATATTGATCAATTAAATCTAAAATTTTATCTTGAAACAGAAAAAATATTATCATCTCCTCAAAGTGATTTATCATATTATCAAAATAGATTATTTTTAATTTTATTTAAACAAATTAATCTTTATATTAAAGAAATTGAAAGATTAAATTTAGTTTTAATTGAAGAATCAAACAATCCAAAATTTCTTCAAAAGAAAGTTTCTATTTTAGAACAAAAAAAAAATGATTTTGAAACTAAAGAATCTATAATTAAAACATTAAAATATTCTTTATCCTTAGTAGAAAATAAATTATCAAAAGTTATTTTATCTGAAAATAAAATAAGAGAAGAATCAGAAAAACTAAAAAAAGAATTGAATTATTATAAAGAATTATACCAACAAAATAAAATAATGTCATCAATGAAAAAAATAGACAATAAAACAAAAAGGAAAAGTAAAAGAACAAATAGTGATAATAATCAAAGTGGAAATTTAATTAATGGAGATATTAATAATAATGTTAATAAAAATAGAACTGAAATAAATTTATATGATAGGTCATCATATAGAAAATCACCATCTAAGTTAAAAATAATTAAAACCGTAAAGAATAAAATGGCTAATAATAATTATAGTAAAAATATTCAATATAAAAATAGTAATCAAAATATTTCAAATTTAAATTGTTATAATACTAATTCTAATATTAATTGTAATCATAGTTCAAATAATATTAATGATGATATTAATAAAAATGTTATTAAAATAAAAAAACAAAGAAGTGGTGTTAATTCAAATAAATTATCAAATAAAAATAATAATTATAATTTAGATTTAAATAAATTATATGAATTAAATGAATTGAATCAATTTGAAAACTTATTATATGAGATTAAAAATTATATAATTGTTAATAGTAATGAAAAAAATTATTATTCAATGGAAAATTTTACCAATAATATTAATAATAAAAATTATTTTATAAAAAAAAAGAAAGAAAGTATTAATTTTAATAATAATCATTCTGTAACACCTCTATTAAATTCAAAAATTAAAATATCTTCAAATGGTACATTAAATCAGAAAATAATGTATTTTAAAAATAAAATAATTAAGTATTATATATAGATTACATTATTATTTACTCATTGTTATCATAATTAAAAAATTAAATTTTTGGTTTTCAATAAAAATATTAATTTAAAATGATATTATATATATTTATTTTTAAATCAATTTCTATATATTTTTTAGTTTTTTTCAATAAAACTTATTTCTTTGTTATTGATAGATAATATATATTTCTTTTGTTTTATATTTTTTATTATTTCTAAAAATTGCTAATTATTAATTTAAAGTTTATTTTTAAAAATATATATCAGATTTATTTTTTTTAATCATTTTTTTTTATACTTCAAATGAATTAAAAAAATTATTAATTTCTTTTATAGCTTTTATATTATTTCTTTTTGTTGAATTATAAAGAATTATTATATTTTTAAAAATAAATTTAAAATATTATTGAATAGCCTAATTTATATTAAGTATATCTTTTTATTTTTATTTTTTGTTAGATTTATTTATTTTATAGTAATAATAACTTATTAAAGTTTTTCATAATTAATAAAAAAATTATAAATAATTTCAGAGATAATAATAAATATAATATTTTAAAAATTAAAGTTTTAATGATAATAAAAAAAATAATTTAAAAGAAGAATAAATTTTTAAGATAATACATCAATTTCACATTATCAATCGTATAAATTTCAAGAATAGAAAGAATTATAATATAAATAGGAGCAAAAACAATCCAAACCCAAAACAAAGACCAAATTCCTGAATAAAACCATCCAAATTGAGCATTATAATAAGCATAACACCAAACAATAGTATAAGACCAATAGAAAATACTGATTAAAAATATTAATCCAGCACAAATAGTCTTAAAAACTTGATGATTTCTTGTAAAAGTTTTTATAGTAGAATATTTAGAATGATCAATAATTCCTCTTTTATTATATTCTAAAAAAATATCTGTTCCTAAACTAGTTCTTGTAGTGTAAGAAACTAAACTTACTGCTCTTATTATAAATGTGAATAACATTGAAATTAAAATTGATAATATTATCCTTCCAAATTCATGTTTCATTGGATATACAAATTTATCTCTTCCTTTATCCCATATTTTTCTTTCTATTCTTTTTTCAGGTAATAATATTGCATTAAATGCAAATAAAGTTGATATATTAAAAAGGAAAATAAAATGAGTTATCATTAAAGGAGAAATTATTGAACATCTTAACATTCTTAATAATGGATGAAGTGAAAATAAATTATCTATTAAACATGTGGGGAAATCATAAAAAACTGGTTCAATAAAATTTTTGTTTTGTGAATCAATATTTTTTTCATTCATACTATTATTATCTTCATAATTTTTTGTCTGACTATTACTGAAGTTCATATTTTGCTTATTCTGATATTCCATATTATTATTATTAAAATTATTGCTAGAAAAACTATTTGTGTTATTATTATTTTTTGAATTATTCATACTATTATTATCTTGAATCACATTACTATTATCATTACTATTTTTTGGAGGATTTGATTGAATAAATTTATCATTTTTAGCACCCATGGTAATAGCATTTAATGATGAATCAAGAAAAGAATTAATTATAAAAGAAGTTATATATAATATAATTATTATAAAATATAACCAAAAACCAATATTTTTATGAATATTTTTTACTTTTTTAAAACATTTAAATGGAAGATTATATACTTTATTATTATTTTCTATAATATCATTTGAATTAACTAATTCTATTTCATTTTTATTTAAATTTAAATTATATTCACATTTTATTAAAGGATTAATATAAAAATTATTATTATCATTACTATTTAAATAATCAATTTCGATAAATTGACAAATATTATTTTCATTTTGATATGTTATATTTTGATAAAGATTATTTCTTCTATATTTTTGTGTTAGATCCCAATTAAATTTATTACTTTGAAAACAAGGATCAGTAAATGCTTTATCATTTTTATTATAAATATCAATTCCTCTTTTTTTATAAAAATCATATATTTGAATATCATAATCAAGAATTGATTCTGAAATATATATAATACTTTTACAAGTCTCATTTAATTTTATTACATTATCATTATTATCAAAAATAGAATAATTTATTCTTATTCCAGAAGATTTTTTATATTGTTCATCATAAGATAATAGAGATATTGGAATAATTGTTAATATAACAATAAAATCATCATCTAATAATGGATCACAATTTGATAAATCTAGAATACTAAGAGAACTATATTGTTTAATTTTATTTAATGAATCTTCTAATGTTTGTGAACTTTTATTATACCATATCCAACTAATTTGTGCTAAATTATCTGAAAATATTTTATAACCTGTATTTTTTAGTATTAGTTTTTTTTGCTCATGATTTCTATATGTTTTTATATTATTTCCATGAACTAAAGACAAAATTTCATCAATTGTATTATCACTGTTTAATCTTCTATATATAGATGTATCTTGTTTTAAAAAATATAATGATAATTCAATGAAATAATATATATTATAATCTCTTAAATTTTCATTTCTTAACAAATTTAATGTATTATTAACAAATATATCAGAATTTTTAATTTCATTTGTAGAAATAGTATTGTTTTCTAATAAATTTATTATACTTTTAACTTTAGCTACTATTGTTGTATTAAAAGTATCTTTATCTTCATTTTCGTTAAAATAATCAATTATTTGATTTAATGAAGAATTAATGGAATTAATAATAGTATTATTTTTATTATATTCACAATAAATTCCATAGAAATTTGGTTTACATGTACAGTTATTCCATTGTTTATCACAGTTTTCATAGTTTTTTTCTTCACATAATTCATTACAATAATTTAATTTATCATCTTCAATATAGTTTTGCACTTCCACATCATCTGGTAAAAAACATTCGTTGTTATATTCTATAGTTCCTCCACCACACATTGAAACACAAATTGTGTTTTCTATTAATTTTCCTTCTTTTGAACAATTAAAACATCTTTTATTTTCAGGCTTTTCATTATCATTTTCAGAAAATAATGCATAATCTTTATAATTTTTACATTCTTCTTTTGTTATACAAGTACCATCTTTAAAATACTCTTTTTTAGTATTTTCATCATCTGCCTTTTCATTACAATAACCACATTTGGTGGTGCCATTGAATTCATAACTAATTTTAGGTTCATCACAAGAAATATTTTTTTTAATTGTAATTATTTCATTTTTTTGTGAACATAAACTTTCACATGTTAAATTGTAATCACCTCCAATAAAATCAATTAAATTAAATGAACAATTTATTTCCTTATTATTATTTTGTGTACAATTTCCTTTTCTTGAATTTGTTGAATTATAAATCATACAGCTATTAAATTCTTTATATGATAACTCATAATCAAAAGTTAAAATTAATTGTTGATCTTCTGTTTTTTCTATTAATGAATTAATATTACTAATTGTAAAATCAAAATCTTTTAATGTTGAATAAGATGTATTTAAATTAATGTTTTGAAGAGTTGAATCAATTTTTATAATAGCATGTTTTTGAGATGAAGTATTAATGATAGCATAACATGTATATAAATTATTATTATTTGAAGTTGAATTTGAACATTCATAATCATCATTATTACCTCCAAATGAAATATAAATATTTTTCTCAAATTCTGGAGGAGTATTTAAATAAAAAATTATAGAGGCATTGTTAGAATATTTTGATTCTTCACTACATTTTTCCCCAGTATTATTAGCTGTAAAAATATAAAAATAATTTATATCTTCTTTATATTGAATAGCTCTTACTTCTTGTTTAAAATTATCTAATTTACATATTAATTGTGAATCATTATTAAAATCACATTTTTCTGATTTTACTACTCTTTCTTTATTGTCATCATAAAATGTTAAATTAATATTGAAAGTGTCATTTTCTTCACTTTTGGAAAAAGATTTAAATATTTCATTTAACGTAAAATTAGAAATAAAAATTAATTTATCATCAAGGGTTCTACTAAGAGAAGAAGGATAATCTTCTATTGTTTTACTATTTAAAATTAATGTATAATTTGCTCCTTTTGTACCAGTAAAATTAAATGTTAATGATAAATTATCACTTGTAATAGTAAATATATTATTATATATTATTTTATCAGTTTCACCAATTGTTGATTGAATAGTTATGCTATCTAAAGATTTCATATAAAACTCTTCTGATGAAATATTAACTTCAATTTCCATTTCCTCTTGCTTTCCTATAGGTGATAATGTAATATTGGATTTATCTAATGAATTGGAAATAAAAGTTGTTTTCCCTATATCAGTTCCTTTATAAAAAATTGAATATTCACCATATAGATTTATCTCAGTAGTATTTTTACATATTATTTTATTATTTGAAACATCATTACATGATAAATTAAATGATACACTATTCTCTTCTATTGGATATTTTTTAATGCTTAATAAATCAAATTTACATTTTACATTAGTGAAATATATATAATCAATATAATAATATTCTTCATTATTAAGATTACTAAAAGTGTATATTCCATATTCTTTAGTAGATTTATAAAATATATTATTATTATTATTACTATCTATTATTATAAATTCATATAAATCTTCAAGAGATGGAATATCTTTTAAAATATAGTCTCCTAATTCATTCTTCTCAAAAACAAGTTCTGTTGAATTTAAAAATGCTTTGAATTTTATTTGCATTGTTTTATCTTTATATTCAATTTTAATAAATAATTTTTGACCTTTATAAACACAATTATTATCATGAGTAATAGTAAATAATTCAGTTCCTTTATTGAAAAATTGAACAGTAATATTTGATTGATAAATATTATTTTTATTTGATGATAATTGATAATAAAAAAAATATTTTTGTGCAATATTACTTTTAAAAACATAATTATCTGTATTCTCAATTTTTGTTAAATTAATTAGGGTTCCATTTGTATAATTTGTATAAATGTAACTAATTGTATCTTTACCGTTTCCACTAACAGTTATTGTTATATTACCAAATCCATCATCATTATTTTCTAATACAATAACTTCTTTATCAACATTAAAAATTAATATATTTTCAATTAATATATCAATTTTCTTAAAATTTTTTCCTTCATTTTCTTTTTCCAAAGTTTTTCTAGATATAGTAGAAACATAATATTTTTTTTCACTTGGAAAAATGGGACTAATAATAAGTGAATTATTAGTTATATTTTTGATTGGGCAATTTGTATTGTTTTCATTACATTGAATTATTTCATCATCCTCTGAATTGGTAATATTTACTTCGGTTATCTTTCTCATATCAAAATCATTATTTGAAGAAATTTGAATTTGTGTTGCTGAAGCATTATAAAAAATTGTTTCTGGAACTGTTACTGTAAAAGTACCATTTAAAATACTATTATATATATCAATGGTTCTATCTTTAACTAAATTTCCATTGATATATAATTGATATGTATCATATGATTTATTTTCAAAAGTAAAATCATATGCACATTGTATAGTTTTTGCTTCATTATCTATTTCACCACATGATAATTCAAATTCTTTTTCTTGATTTTCATTTTTTAATGTAATATTCCCAATACATGATATATTCTCGAATAAGATATAATCCTCATAAAAAAAATCAAACTTTGAATTTATTGTTAAATTATTTGAAAATTGTATTTCCTTCTTCCAAACATAACAATTACGATTATCTTTTTCTGTTATTATTAAAGTATATTTATGAAACTCATTTAATTGATTTATCTCAGTTGTTGGTAAGGAATAATTATTTCCTTTATAATTATATTTAAAATATGTTCCATTATTATTATCATATAATAAAAATCCAATTAATGTCAAATCTATATAATGAAAATAAAAAGAAATATTTGAAATTGTAATATCAGGAGAATATTCTTTAAAAATACATGTATTATCTAAAGAGTATTTAAAAATATGTTCTGTTTTATTTACAGCTAAAACATATGTATCAATAGGATATATTTTTTCATTTATTTTACTTCCATAATAAAATTTATATATTCCATAGTTTAATCCATTTGAATCATCAATAATATAATAATATTGTGTTAGCTCTGTATTATCTGTTTTATTAAGTGGAATTAAATCATCATTATTTGATTCTGTTGAATTTTCTTTTATATATTTAACAGTGATATTATCAATATCATCAATATCAGATTCATAATTACTTGTAATTGTAATAGTAATTTTGTTATAACTATCATCATCTAATATACAAAGGTCTTTAGCTTCTTCAATAATATAAACTTTATCAAATGAAAATTGTAAAGAAAGTAAATTTACTTTTAACACTCTTAATGGAATATCTTGATAATTCTGAATTTTAATTTCAGTATCATAGTCGATATATTTTCTTTTTATCCTCCAAAAATATTTTGGAATATTTTTCGCAAGATTTACAGTTATGTATATTTTTGAATTTGAATTATTATCTAAGTCTATATATGGAGTAATATTGATTCGATCATCTATAGTTGAAATATTATTTTGAGTTGTATTTATATAATAATTTTCTAGATTTTCTAAAAAAAAATTTTCACTTGTAATATTTATTATATTATCTCCTTCCTTTAAATCTTCTGGAATTGATATTTTAAAATATGCATCTTCAATTGCCTTTGAAAGGAATATTTTATCAGAAATATTATAATTCTTATAAGTAAGATTAAAATATCCTGATTCACCCTCAGAAATTTTATCATCAATATAACAAGTAATAGAATTATCATCATTATTATATATAGTAGAAGAATTACAAGTAATTGTATTTTTAATATTATCATTAATCCTTGAAAAAATTAATTTCTCTCTCTGTAAATTAATAGAACAATTACTTTTCAATTTTATATATGGAGCATTTAAATAAAAAAATCTTTCATTAGGTTCTGTTAATGCTATCTTAGAAAGAATGAAATTATATGAATAAAGAGGAACTATAGTATCACCATTTTCAGTTACTAGAATATGATATAAATTTCCATCTTGTAAACCTAAATTATCTATAGAAATATTATACTTTTCATTAGTTCCTTCAATTAAAGAATAACATGAATTATTATCACATGTTTTATTTGGTCCTAATAATAATACTTGATGATTTATATCAGTATTTATCCAATTTATATCAAAAATATATGAAAAATTTGCAGAAAAATAGCATGATTCAGAAACACTACCAGTTATTGTATAAAAACTATTTGCTTTATTCTCAACAATTATAGTAATATTTATATCATGTGAATAATTTTCTAGTGATTCATAATTTTTAAATTTAAAAGTATGTTTACCAGTATAATTGAAGCTATCATTTTTTATAGGAAAAGAATAAGTTCCATTTTTATTATCTATTAATTTTGAAATTAATTCACCATCTAGATATTGCTCAATATATAATACTTTTTCTTTTTTTCCTCCTTCAATAACTTCAATAAGCCCTGAAATATCACCTTTATTATAATTATTGTCTATTACATAATGAAGTCTATTTGAAGAAAATTTAATGATTGAAACATTAACACCAAGAGGCTCTTTTTTATCACATAAATTTAAATATAATTCATATTCTCCAACTTCTCTTTCAGAAGAATTAAATTGTAAAATAAGAGATTTATTATTATCATCTGAAATATTAAATTTATCTACCTGATATTGTATATCATTTTCTTTCTTTATTATTGTAAAACCCTCAAAATAGCTATTATTAATATCAGAAGTAAAATTAATTATAATTTTTTGATATGATTTAGAAGAAGATAATAAAGTTCCAATTATAGATTCAACTTTATAAGGTTTATAAAAAAAAATATCTAAATCAGATAAAAGAATTGGTGATGTATATATTTTTTCTGCAATTGCAAAAATAGAAGGTTTTCCTTCAATATATAGAGATGAAGATAAAGTAAAATTATATTCATTATAAGTTGAATTACTTGATATCAAATTTTGAGTTAAATTATCATTTGCATAAGTTAGAATAATATTACCTAAATCAACAGGAGAAGAAATTGAAATAGTAATATTAGACCTTTTATCATATAATTGACATTTATCTCCATAATAATAATATAATGAAACATATTTAGAAGTTTCACTATTAGTTAAATTTGTTAAACTGAAATTATGAATATTTTGATTAATTGAAATATTAAAATTACAATTTACTGTCCCTTCTTCTTGTTTTCCTCCACAATTAATATTATTAAAACTGGATTTGTAATTATCTGCAAATGTTTTATTTGCAAAGTTAATTTCAATTGGATAAATTGGTGTATCATTTTTATTAATATAAATAATAGGAATTTCTGATTTATATAAATAATGATAATATTTATTATTTTCATCTGAACTAAATTCTTTATATAAACATATTATATTAGAATTATTATTTTCCCAATTTTCATTTTTTCTTTTTATATTTGTTATTAATAATTCATAATTGGCACCATGGTTTACAATTAAAGCCATTTTATATTCATTATCATATATAATAAATTCACTTCCATTTGTTTTGGGTATTTCATTTGTTTCTTTTCCAATTAAAGTATATTTTATACTTTCAATCCTTGACATATAAAAATCTTTATTTGAATTTGTAATGGTTATTGTATTACTTGTATCTGATATTGAAGAATTAGAATTATCAATTTCAAAATAAGTATCACATATTGAATTTGATAAAAATGTCCTACTTGATAAATTATAATCTTCATTTATATAAATATCATGATATCCATAAATATTATTATAATTAATATAACAATTTAAATTATGTGTATTTGAATCATAATTTCCATTTTGACAAGAAACTGATTTGCTACCAGAATTTTCATATTTAAATTGAATTGTTGATGAAGATTTAGTAAAATCACATGTTACATTCTTGAAAGTAATTGTTGTATTTGGTCTAAATTGATATTCTGGAGCTGATAAATTAGTGAAATAAACATTATTTTTTAAATATATCCATTGAGATGTATCATTATTTTCAAAAATCTTAATAGTATAACTTACATCAGTTTTAAAATTTGTAAAATTGATAATATAAATATTTGCTTGATTTGTAAAATTTGCTTGACTATTAGAATCATTATTTTGTTGTATTTCAAGAATACTATTTTTTAAATAGGTATTTAATTGATTAATTCCTGCCAATTGAACTTTTATATAAAAAAAATTACAATCACTAATTTTTGGTGTTATATTAAACAAATTTGTATAATTTGAAACCACATAAACTATTCCATCTATTGGGATTATTTCATTTACTTCACTATCATTATAATAAAATGTATAAGTTCCAACATTATCCAATATATCAAAAAAATAATCGTTATTCTTAGTTAAATTTTTATTCTTATTCTGATAACATATTGAACTTACTAATGAAGTATTTGAAGGTTTTATTGTTAAAAGGTGTTCAAACTTATATTCTTCATTATCATTATTAAGAACAAATAAATAACGATTAAACTCAAAAGTTAAATTAATATCTGTAACTTTAAATTTTAATTCACTAAGATATGATTTACTACTTTTAGAAAAATTATTATAAATATAATAAATTCCTTTTTGAGCTTCATTATCAGATGCATTGAATGTTAATACATTATCTTTGATTATAAATTTATTTATTGTAATATTATTACCTGTAACATTAGAAATATTCACTAAAAGTATGTTTGATATATTGAAATCATTTATTAAATTTTCTTTATATTTTAAAGTAACATTTATAGTTGATGATTCATTATACATAAGAATAGGAGGATTTATTGATGTTAAAATATTTGTATATATTATATCTACTTTTGAATTATTTATTTCTATAGATTCACCACATAATCCAGTATAATTAATTTTATAAATACCTTCTTTTTCATTTGATATTTCTGGAAAAGAACAAATTAAAGTATAAATATCATTACAACTACAACTTGTTGAATCTATTTGAGCACCATTATCATTTATTAATTGTAATTTATTTATATCAGTTATGTTTTCATTAAAAGTTAAACTAATATTTTGACTTGCTAAACCTGTATAAATTGTATTATTATTATTAAGAGAACTATTTAAAGTATATTTGTTAAAAAATGATAAAATTAAATTGTCTTTATCAATATAATTATCTTTTAAATATAAAATATTAGAATCTGCTATTAAGTTAAATTGACCTTCATCTATAATATAAAGTTTATTTAACTGATAAGTATATGTAATTAAATTTATACCAGTGTTTGAAGAATTTGTAAATCTATGAAACTTAATATTTTCATTTTTGGAATTGATGAAATAAATATCAATAATTCCTTCCAAATTATTAGTATAACTTATATCTATAAAAAGATCTGTTTTACTAGGTAATAGTTGACAATTACCACTCATTGTATAATTAGCCAAATAAATATTTCTAAATTCATTATAGTTACTAACATTATATACAAAAAAATATTCTTTAGCTACAGTTGTATTTTTAGTAAATGTGAGATATACCTCTTTGGAAGTATTATTAAATGTATTAGTTCCATTTAATTGTTTATATCCATCAATATATATTTGAATATTATTTGAATTAAGATTTGTAACATTGCTTGCAAATTTTATTTGGAAAGTTACATCTTCCAGAGATTGACTTACTTGTTCAGATTCCATAAAAATAATTGGATTTAAAACTATAAAATGTGTTACAATGAGAGTAAAAGAAAGAGTTGAATTATTTGTAAGTTGGTCTTTATTATCATATATATAAAAAGTAAAATTTCTAAATTGTTGTTTAATTATTGGATCTAATGAAAGGTTTAATGAAGTTCCATCATCAGATAAATTATATGTTAAGTTTGTATTAGAATTATAAATCAATGTATTATTATAAAAACTTTTATATAGAATTTGATAAATTTGTTCTTTGAAAATTGGTTCTTTTAATTTTATTTCTAAATTAAAATTATTTTTTAAATCTTTATCTATTAATTCATAAGATATTTTTTTTTCTCCTATTGATAATTCATTTTTAAATATTAATAAAGTTATTATTTCATCATTTATTACAGTATCATTATCATAAAAAGAAACATTATAAAGACCTTCAGTTAATTTATTATCATTTAATGTAAAAATAGCTCTTTTAGTATTATTGATTATTTCTGATACTTCTATACTTTGATTATTTCCTTTTTCTCCAATTACTGTTAATTTAAGAGTTAAATTATCTGGGACTTCTTTATCAAATTCATAAATTAAATTCCCAGTTGAATTTTGTAACTGATAATATTTTTGTCCTGCATAAACTTTTAATTTTCTTATTCTTTTTTTATCTTCAAATTCAAAACATATATTATTTTTACATAATAATATTTTTCTTGTATTTGGATTAATTGAATAAATATATTTTCCATTTAATTGTTGAATTAAATGTAAATCTATATTATAATTAGGCGATTTAATATAAAAATCATTTAATTCAAAAGAACTCATTATTTCATTTAATTTATAATGAATATTATTTTGAATATTTAAAATTTCTTGAAAATTAAAAATTGGCTTTTCAATATTTGGATAATTTATTATTCCCTTTGAAGATATAATTGAATTTATTTTACATTTTAAATATTTATTAAATTCAATTTTAAAGAAAAAAGAGTCTTTATCTTTCATTACCATTGAATTATATTTTTTCAAAATATTTTCTTTGTTAAAACACTCCATCATAATTTCTTTTGCATATAATTCTTCATTTTCATTTTGAATTAATATTCTAGATAATTCACCATCTTTAAAGAAAGGAATAAAATTAATCAGATTTTTATCAATTTCTTTTAAAAAAGAAAAGCTTTTTATAAATGGAATTATAAAAAAGTAAATAAAATATAAATATTTCCAAAACAATAATTTAAAGGGGTTTTTCATTTAATACTGAATCTGTTTTTAAATTAACCTTAAATAAAAATTATTAATAAATATTTATGAATTAAATAGATTTTTTCTAAAGCATAAATTAAATTAAAATTTTACACTAATTTTATTTTTATTAAATTATTTTTATTACATTATATTCCAACAATTTAAAATTATAATGATTTTCATTAAATATTTAAAATATAACAATAAATTTTTTTCATTAATTAATATATAAATAATGTTTAAATATTTTTATTGTTTTTTAATTTAAACAAATAACTATTCTAAAAATCACAAACTGTTTAATATATTTTTGTAAAAGAAAATTAAAAAAATAAA
>JAEEGL013282430.1_pt1 | contig 21277 bp, 20 predicted proteins | sample 9134231 | NCBI WGS metagenome assembly JAEEGL01 (sample SAMN16246548, study PRJNA631951) | gut metagenome | biome: gut microbiome; feature: rumen; material: fiber-attached | host: Bos | place: Iran: Karaj | collected 2018-10
GCTGTTTGAGCCTGCCGGGATGACCTCGACAAGACTGTGCCACCGCATACGGGATGGGCTTGCTATCGAAAACCTCGCCGAAGGGCTGTGCTATGAGAACGGCGGATGGGTTGCCGCCCAGGACTCCGCCTGGAAGGACGTTGTCGTCTCACTGGACGGCTCGGAGGGCGACGGCTTTGTCAAAAGCAATATCTTCGATATGCTTGCCTGGGATCGTGCGCTGCGGAACGATACGATCCTCACAAAGGAAGAACAGGCGATGATGTACACGCCGGCGCGCCTGAATAACGGCGAGATCGGCGGAGGCGGATACGGCTTCGGCTGGGGGATCTTCGACAAGGAGGGGCTTGCGCGCATCGCCTGGCACGAGGGAAACCTGCCCGGATATCTGTCCTGGTACGGACATTTTCTGGATACGGACCGTGTTCTGGCCGTCCTGTGCTCCCGCGACGGATTTGACGCAAGAGCCATCGAGGGCTTCTTCAACGGGATGCTGACCATCGCGCTGGGGTATGAAGGGCAGCCCGTTCAGCTCACCGAGGAAATGGCGACCGTCGATCCCGACCGGAGCGGCTGGGAGAGCTTTTGCGGAGCATACGAGACGAAAGGCACGGGCTATCTCATCGAGAAGATTTATCCGGAAAACGGAGATCTTTTCGCGGAGATCTTCGACACCGAATCCGGAAGGCGCTTTGCCGCCAGGATGTATCCCTTCGGAGAAAACACCTTCGGCATCCGGGAAAGCAGCGATGATATCGTGTTCGAAGACGCTTGCCTGACCTTCGGAGATAATAGCTGCAAAAAGTTGTAAGCAGGAGCTGTGACAGATTCCGGTTTGTCACCTTCCCATGGTGTACTTTAGGGTGTTCTTTCTATGCTTTGGTATACTTTTACGCGCTTTTTCACATAAAAGTAGCCGCTTTTGTCTACCAGGGCAAAGGCGGCTATTTCGTGCTTTTTGAGCAAAATTTCGGCATTTTCTTGAAAAATCGGACTTCCGGGTGGCTTCGTGGCTGTTTGGAGGCCCGATTTTTCCATCTTCAGTCTCAAAACCCTGATATACTTTTGTTTGTACTTTACGGAGATTAAGTACGCCTAAAAGAGCCAGGGCGGAAGGATGTGAACCGTTCAGAAGCCTCGATGATGCCTTGAAATGGGTATCCAGCGTAGTTATTTTACAAAGGGCAAGTGTCAAGTAATGATTTAATTACCAGCCTTCAAGTTTTTGGTTGAATGACATTAACCCTTGTGCTATAATAATTCTATATATTTATCGCTCGGAATTCCCGTGCTGTGGAGGGATACTAGGGTATAATTATCAGGAACGCCCATTAGGTTTGGCGACAATACTGATGGAATGCGGTAATGCAGAATGGAGCGGTGGTTCAGAGAAGCCGCACATCAGTTTGCATAATTTCGTTTTCTGGTGTACTTTTAGTCGTACTTGGCTCGGTTTCGTATCTCTTGGGCGTACTTAGACATTCAAAGGCCCGTTGCAAAACGGGAGGGGCAAGCCCCTCCCCTGCAAGATGTTGATATGTTCCATTCGTGTCATACAGAACGAAGGGGTGCGGATTGCATCGCCCGTCATTATGCAGCAGGCCCTTGTTGTTATAGCAATAGGCATATGGTATACTCAGCTTGATGGATTTGGGCTTTCGAGGCGTGAAAGAAGGTGAAAAATGAGAATTATACATTTTCAGATGAATCGGGACCTGGATCGCCTGGAAGCATTTTTGCGGGATCAGTATTATGCGAATCAAACCGCGGATTCATGGCTTCCGGAAAGATTGCATGACCTTATCTATAGAGTTAATGCGCAGGAGACGGATGAAGGCAGAAAAAGGTCTTCAGATTACATTTTCCTTTGGGAAGACAACCAAGAAATCGCTGCTTGCATCCTGCCTGATGGTGAAAATATATATGTGAGCGTCAGAGGCGGATATGAGCATGTCTTCCCTTCCATGATCGCGTTCAACGAAGAGCACTGCCGGCCTCTGTTTGCGGAGGCGGAGGATGGAACAATCAAGTTTTGGGTTGCGGTAAGTGACCGCTTCGCTTATATGCGCAAAACGCTGAAGGAATCGGGCTACAGGGAGTACCCGGAAAAAGAATATATGAATTGTATATATTCTTTGAACGCAGATGTGACGACGGATCTGCCAAGTGGTTTTCGGCTCCTTTTTGGAGAAGACTATCCGGATGAGGAGAACAAATGGAGTGCGCTCCGTCTGGGCTTTCATCCCGACTGGGAATCGCCTGACTTTCGAGTCAGTATGAATCCATATCATGCAAGGAAGAATTCATCCCTGTATCAAGACAGTTTTGAGTGTGTCGTTGTGGACGATGACGCTGAAGAAGAGAACCACGTTTGCGCATACTGCTTTGTTTATGTTGACAAAAGGACAAAGTCTGCCCTGATAGAACCGGTAAGCACGAGAGAAAAGTATCGCCGCAAAGGAATTGGTACCGCTATGCTTCATGGCGCGGTTATGCGGTGCAAAAAACACGGTATTGAAAGGTGCTATGTGGATTCCTTCGGATGGAGAAAAGAATTCTACGCCGCCGCGGGGTTTTTCACAGAGAGCAGCGTCAGCTTCTGGTATAAAAATCTCAAATAAGCATCCTGGAAGCGGAAAACTGCTTATGGACTTCTGCTTTTCCTCCCGGCCAAATGCTTCCCTTTTCTTTGTACTTCCTTTGGTTTCGTACCTTTTGGGCGTACTCAGGCAAATAGAAAAAGTCGTATCAGCGGCGCAAGCTTTCCTTTGCAAGGGACACTTTTTGTTTGGTATTCCGACAGAGAACCCGAACGCCGCGGCGTTTGTCGTTGCGCAATGCGCCGCAATGTGATATCATTTTGCATCATAACGGAGAAGGGGCAAACGCATGGCGTATCAGCGGCTTCCGTACGAGGAATACTTCATCAACACGAGCGAGGACTACACGCATACCGGACGGGCGACCTATCCGGTCGCGTACGTTGCGGTCAAGTACAACACCACGAAGTTTTTCAAATGGTTCGGTCTTTCGCACGAGGTCAATTACGAGATCCATTACGAGCCGGATCGCGACGTGATCCAGCTCCATTTTCAGCGCACGCTCGGCGCAATCGACTGGATCGCGAACATCTTCGAGTTTGCAAGCCGCTACTATACGGCGATCGAGTTTGAGGGAGAGAAGCTGCAGCTGCGCGTGCATCACGGCTGGGGGAACATGTATCTCGCCGTCAAGCACGAGGTGCGCGACCGCTGGCAGGAACTGCACGAGGCGCATCCTTCCGCCGCGACGGAGATCCTCGGCTGGTCGCTGGGCAGCGGCATCGCCTGCCTCTGCTGTCAGGACCTGCACTATAACTTCGGCGTGAAGCCGTATCTGTATACGTTCGGCAGCGTGCGTCCGTTCAAATGCACGCCGCTGAACAAAAAGCGTATGCACGCCTATCTTGCGACGCTGTATACGGACTGCCTGAATTTTGCGAACGTCAACGATCTGATCACCTACATGCCGCCGTTCCGCGGGTTCACGATGATCCGTCGCGTCGACGTGGGCACGGAGCGGAAGCGCACGTTTTTCCGGATGCTGCATCCGCTGCGCTATCACGTGCGCTACGACGACGCGGACCTGTACGGAAAAGTGAGCGAGCACGCGCCGGACGAACCGGCGAACGACACGGCGCTCGTCTGATCGCGGTATAGACGGACCGCTTCCCGCGCATACTGTTCGTATGATGGAAGCGATCCGCAATCTGTTCCGGTTCGACGCGCCGTACGCGCGTTTTGAATTGAAAGAGACGGAGTCCCCCGGGACGCCGTCCTTTTTTGCGCACCGAAAGGAGAAAAAGGCAAAGCTTCGCCGGGAATCCGGCACGATCGCACGTCGTCTCGAAGCAAACCGAGAATGGCTGCACACGCTGTTTCGCGGCGACGTCAATCCGGACCTGATCCTGCGCCGGTTCCTGATCGGCGGAAGCGCGCCCGCGATCGCCGCGAGCCTGAACGGCATGGCGGACCAGAAGCAGATCGCCGACTTTATTCTGCGTCCGGCGTTTTCGCTGGACGTCGCGGGGGTGTCGAACGCAAAGATCCCCGCGTATTTCTGCGCGCACGCGCTTGCACTGTATGAGACGGAACGGACCGAAAGCCGCGGAAAGATCGCGGAAGCGATCGCGGAGGGCCGGACGGCGATCCTGATCGACGGCGCGAAGGAAGCGATTCTCTGCGACACGCGCGGATTCGTTTCGCGCCCCGTCGGCGAGGCGAAAAACGAAACGACGATCCTCGGCCCGAGGGAAGCGTTTACCGAAAATCTCCGCACGAACGTAACGCTTCTGAGACGCATCGTCAAGCGCCCCGACTTCGTTTGCCGCTTTCGCGATTCGGGCGGCACGAACCGCACGAAGCTCGTGATCGCGTATCTGGACGGAACAGTCAATCCCGTGCTGCTCGCGGAGCTTGAAAAGCGTCTCGATGCAATCGCAACGAATACGCGCCTGACGGTCGGCAGGATCGAACAGCTGATCGAAGGATTCACCTTTTTTCCGATGCCGCAGATGCTGAAAACGGAGCGCCCCGACCGCGCCGCGTCCGCGATTCTCGACGGACGGATCGCGCTGCTTTGCGAGGGCTGTCCCACGGCGGGCGTGATCCCGGTCACGCTCGGCACACTGATGGAAAGCGGCGAGGACGTCGACGCGCGTCAGCCGGTCGGAACGATCATGCGGTTCATCCGCATGACGGGCGCGCTGCTCTCCGCGTATCTGCCGGCTTATTTTCTCGCGCTTGCGCAGCATCACGCCGGACAGCTTTCGAGCGAGATCCTGGAAACGGTCGCCGCCTCGCGCGCGATGGTCTTTCTGCCGCTTCCGTTGGAGATGATCTTTTTGCTGCTCGTGTTCCAGCTCGTGCGCGAGGCGGGACTGCGCGTGCCCGGGTCGATCGGTCACGCGATCGGCATCATCGGCGGACTTCTGCTCGGGCAGGCGGCCGTTTCCGCGAACATCGTGTCCACGGTGGTATTGATCATCGTTGCGCTGACGGGGCTCGGCAACTTCACGATCCCGGACTACAGCATGCAGGTCGCGGCGGCGTATTACCGTATCGTGCTCTGCGTCGCCGCGGCGATGAGCGGGCTTCTGGGCATTGCGGTCATGGGATTGATCACGACCGCGATCCTCTGCACGATGAAATCGTTCGGCGTGCCGTTTCTCGCGCCGTTTGCACCGGTCACGAAGCGGGGCGAGCGCCTGTTCTCCCGTGAAAAACTGAAAAACCGGGCGGGCGCATCCGACTGGTCGAATCCCTTAAGGAGGCGCGCATGAATCTGCGGATCGGGAAATTCGGACGTCAGGAGGCGGCATCGGCAGTGCTGATCGCAACGTTTTTCGGCAGCTGCTTCGGCGCGGATCCGCGCGCACTTTTCGAGCACGGGAACGCTTCGTATCTCATCCAGATCCTCGCTTCGATCCAGGCGCTTTTGCTCTTTGAAGCGGTCGTATGGGCGCTTCGGCTTCGCGGCGGGCTCGACCTGGCGTCGCTGATCGGACGCTCGCGCGTCAAGGCTGCGCTGACCGTGCCGCTTGCGCTTGCACTCGTATTCGCCGCCATGCAGCCGCTGGAGCGGTTTCTGATCACGATCACACGGTACGTGTTCGTCGATTCGAAGCAGGTCACGGTCTGCATGTACCTGCTCCCGTGTCTGCTGCTTTTGACGGCGCTCGGCGCGGAGACGCTGATGCGCACGTCGCGGATCCTGCTTCCGGTGCTGTTGATTTCGATCGTCGGAGCGCTGCTTCTCGGCGTCGGTCAATACCGGACGTATCGGATATATCCGATCCCGCTGAAGGAGCCGCTGCGGATCTTTACGGCGTCGGGCAATTTCCAGTTTTCCACGATCCCGCCGCTACTTGCGCTGCTCTGCGTCGGAGAAGGAACGCAGGACCGCATGGCGATGCGAAGCGCCGGCAGGATCGGCGCGATCGGCGGGGGACTGCTTGCCGCCGGCGCGTATTTTGCGCTGGCGCAGAGCTTTACCTATCTGCGGCTCCGGACCATGCCGACGCCGTTTTACGATATGCTGGTTGCGGTCCGGACCGTGAATCCGACGCTCCGCGTCGACCGCGCGATTCTGTTTCTCTGGCTGACCGGCGGGATCCTGACCGCGGCGTTTTATCTGTACGCCGCGTGCGTGCTGCTGTGCAAGGCGTTCGGCATGCGCGATATCCGGCCTGCGGCGTTCTGCGTTTCGACGACCACGGTAACGCTGATGCTCGTTCTGTTTTACGATTCGGAAACGACGGACGGGCTGGTCCGCGCCGTATCCCGCTTCGGATGGATCCCGCTGACCGCTCCGTTCCCGTTCCTGCTGCTGAAAAAGAAAAGGAGGCAACGAAAATGCGCCGCATCCGTTTGACGCTCACGCTGCTCATCCTGCTGCTCGCGACCGGATGCGTGCGTTCAAAAAACCTCGACGAATACGCCTATATCCTGAACGTCGGCGTGGAACGCGGGACGACGATGCCGTATCTCGTTACGTTTCTGGTTTCCGTTCCGAATGCGGGAACGGAGGAGAGCGCGGTCAAAAACGTCGTGATCGACGCGGAAGCGCGAACGCTTTCGGAGGCGGTCGAAACGCTGAACGCCGCGTATCCGGGACGGCTGAGCTTTTCCCGCTCGTCCCTGCTCGTGATACACGAAGATCTGGCAAGGACGGGGGAGCAGACCGCGTTTCTGGATTTCTCGTTCGGCAAGTCGGATCTCTGGCAGAACCTGCGCGTCGTCGTGTCGAAGGATCCGGTGCGCGGCGTGTTCGAAGGATGGGTGACGGAAACGGATCCTTCTCTGCGCAAGATCAAGACCGCCGCCGGCGATCTTGCGTCCGCGTCCGGCATCACGGCGGACGTCGGGTACGACGAATACCTTGAAGCGGTCGTCGACAAACGGTACGACGCGATGCTCGCATACGCGGGCGAAACCGAATACGCGCTCGAAACGGACCTCGTCGGCGGCGACGCGTATCCGTATCTCGGCGGATCGCTTCTGACGGAGGACCTGCTGAAAACGTCGGTTGCGGGATGCGCCGTATTCGACGGAGACCGGATGGTTGGCGTGCTGAACGGACGGCATACAATGGCCGTGCGAATGGTCACGGACGCGTTTGAACGGGGCGAACTGCTCCTTACGCTGCCGGACGGAACGCCGATGAGCGTGGTGCTGTACCGCGTACGCGCGCCGAAGATCACGCTCACGGGGGAGAACGCGCGGGTGGAGCTGTATCTGGAGGCGGATCCCGTTTCCCCGGAATACACGGGAATGGGGCGCGCGGAGCGGAAGGCGTTTCTCAAAGAGCGGATCGAAGCGGAGCTCGACGCGGTTTTCTCCGCGCTGCAGCGCGTGAACAGCGACGCGATGGGCTTCGGCAGATTTGCGGCGATGCGGTTCAAAAGCGCGGAGGACTGGGAGGCGTACGACTGGAAAGCGGATTACCGGACGCTGTCCGTTTCGTTTTCCGTGACCGTCATGCTCTCGCAGGAGGGAACGCCATGATCCTGTTTTTCGGAATGCAGCTTGTGCCGCTCGGCTACGGGATCGCGTATCTCGTTCACAGCGCCGCAAAAAGACGGAAGGGGCAGGCGGCTGCGATCGCCGCGCTGCTGCTGATACAGATCGCGGCGGCGGGGATCCTGCTTTGGGAGTATCTGAACGAGCCGTAACGAAAAAACCGCGGCCGGTTTTCCGGCCGCGGCAGAACGCGTTCGCGTCAGTGTACGTTTTCGGGGATCAGCGCAACGGCGTCCATGATGTGCGCATGCAGAAGCTTGACGGCGGCGTCGACGTCGCGCGCCTTGCAGGCGGCAAGGATCCGTTCATGCTCGACGACGGAGTTCTCGCGCTCCGCGGCGTCGCTGTAGAAGCCGCTCCGGAGATACCGGTCGATATTGGCGTGGATGATCTCCATGAGCATGTCCGCAACGGGATTGTTCGCCTTCGCGCTCAGCAGATCGTGGAATTTGAAATTCAGATTCTCCGAGGAGATCAGATCGCTCACACCGCGCTGCTCCTCAAGAACGGCTTCCAGCGCGGAGAAGTCTTCATCGGTCATACGCGGGATCGCAACGGCAAGCATCGCCGTGGAGATCGCGGCGCGGACCTGTATGGTGTTGATGAGCATATCACGGGAAAGCTCGGTCACGGTCGCGCCGCGGTTGGCGTGGATCGTAACGAGCTGCTGCGCTTCCAGCTGACGCAGCGCTTCGCGAACGGGGATATGGCTGACGTTCAGCGCAGCCGAGATCTCATCCTGCTTCAGCTGCATTCCGCCCGGCAGCGCACCGTTGACGATGCCGGCACGAAGAACGCGATAGACCCATTCCTGTGTTCCGAACCCCTCACGGCTTCCGACGTTGGCTGCAAGTGCCTTATAATCCATTTTTTTCACTCTCCATTATAAAATTGCGGAACGGCAGACGCCGCACCTATGTATAATATAATATAGTTTCCCGGTTTCGTCAACCTTTGTTTGCAAAATCGGAAGCGTTTACGGAGAGAAAGACAGAGAATTCCGAATACAGATCCGCTTTTTTTCGCTCGACCGTCCACAGAGCGGCGCGCCGTCGACGAGCAGATCCGGATGAAACGGAACGACGTAATATGCGTACGCGCCGTACAGACGATGCGCGTCGTCCGTGAAACGGACGGGGTAGGCGGGACGTTCAAACGTGCCGAGCAGCACGGAGAATCCGTCCTCGTCCTCGCGGTAGAGCCGATAGGAGCAGTACCGCGACGGCGGCGTGAACGAGATCTCCGCTTCGCCGTCCGAAAGCAGAACGGAAAGATCGTCCGGCGGCTCCGGGATCTGCCAGTACGGCGATTCCGCGGTGGGCTCCGTTCCGCGGACAAAGCATTCGTACACGATCCGGTCTTTCGGGGTCAGACTGTTGGCGAGCACCGCGACGTGCTCCGATTCGAGCATCGCGCCGTCGAGCGCCGCGGTCACGACGTCGTCCGGCATGCGGAAATCCGGCGCGGGCCTGTTCCGGTAAAGCGCCGAAAACACGTCGCCGAGCAGCATGGCGGGATAGGTCCCACCGCCGCAGTCCTTCGGCAGGCAGCGGCCGCCCGCCGCGTCGTCGAAGCCCATCCAGACGACGGCGGCGTAATCCGGATTGTAGCACGCAAGCCATACGTCGCGGTTGCCGGAGGCGTCGCCGACCGTGCCGGTCTTGGCGGCAAGCGGAATCCCGACGTTTGAAAGCAGACTTGCGGTCCCGCTCTGCGCGACGCTTCGGAGCATCGAGGTCAGAACGTATGCGTTCCCCTCCGAGAGGACGCGCGTTTCCGACGGCGTGCGGCGGTACAGCTCCGTTCCCGCGCGGTCGACGATCCGGGTGACCGCATACGGCGCGCGGTAGATCCCGCCCGATGCGAGCGCGGCGTACGCCCCGCAGAGACGGTACGGAGAAACGCCGTAGGTAAACCCGCCGAGCGCAAGCGCGAGAGAATCGTCGCGCACGTCGAACGCGATCCCGAACCGGGCCGCGAACGCCTTGCATTCCGAAACGCCGAGGTCGCGGAACAGCGTCACGGCGGGAAGGTTCAGAGACCGCGTGACCGCCTCGCGCATCGTGACCCATCCGGAATAGCGTCCGTTCGCGTTTTTCGGCACGTAATCGCCGAAGTCCGCGGCTTCGTCCAACAGCATGGACGCCGCGGTATAGCCGGCCTCCAGCGCGGGCGCATACACGAGGATCGGCTTGATCGCGCTGCCCGGCTGACGGCGGATGCGCGTCGCGCGGTTGAACCCGAGCGCGGTCTTTCGGTCCCGTCCGCCGACGATCGCGCACACGCCGCCGGTTTTCGCATCGATCAGCACCAGCGCGCCCTCCGCGGATTCGTCGCCGTACGCGGGGAAGTACGCGTCGTCGGAGAACGCGGCCTCCGCAATTTGCTGCGCGTCCGGATCCATCGCGGTCTCGATCGTGTAGCCGCCGGTCAGCAGCGCATCGAGATCGCAGGAAAGCAGATCGCATGCTTCGGTCAGGGCCAGATCGATATACGAGTTGTGCTTCTGCTTCGCCGTGTCGGCGGCGAGGCAAAGCGGTTCCGTCTTTGCGCGCGCGGCCTCTTCTTCGGAGATCATATCGTAGCCCGCCATCAGATCGAGAACGACGCCGCGCCGTCCGATCGACGCCTCGGGGCGAAGATGCGGCGCATAGGTGGCGGGGGATTTCAGAACGCCGGCGAGCAATGCGCTCTGCGCAAGCGTCAGCTCGCTTGCGTGCACGCCGAAATATCCCTCCGCGGCGGCTTCGATCCCGTAGTAGCCGCCGCCGAAATACACGCGGTTCAGATAGCAGGAAAGGATCTCGTCCTTTCCGAGCTGCTGTTCGAGCTGATAGGAAAGGATCGCCTCGTCCGCCTTGCGGTCGAGCGTTTTTTCGGAGGAAAGATGCGTCAGCTTGATCAGCTGCTGCGTGATCGTGCTGGCGCCTTCCACGTAGGAGCCGGCGCGCAGATCGTGCAGCGCCGCGCCGGCAATGCGGATGAGATCGAATCCCGGATGCGAATAAAACCGCGCGTCCTCCGCGGCAAGGAATGCGTTCTTCACGTGATCGGGCAGAGCGCGCGCATCGATCGAAACGCGGTTCTCATTGAGATACAGCCGCGAAACCACCACGCCGCTGCGGTCGGTGACCAGAAGCGTTTCCTCGGTCGCGTAGATCTTCTCCAGATCGAGCGCACCCCACGCGTCCTGCGAAAAGATCCAGACCGCGCCGACGAGCGCGGGCAGGAACACGAGCGTGAGCAGCACGCGCAAAAAACGCCGACGGCGGCGTCGGCGGTAAAGACTTTTATACGTTCGGATGGCTTTTTGCTCGCACATGCGGTTAGTATGCGGAGCGTGCAAAAACCTTATGCGCGGGGCAGCAGAAACCGGCGAAGCGGCTTTTGCAGACGGTCCAGGCAGAACTGATACGCCGCGTCGAGCAGGAATAGAAACGCCAAAACGGCAAGCCCGGTCAGCACCGTCGCGAACGGAGGAAGGACGGTCAGAAGTCCGACGCCGAGCAGCGACAGCACGAAGATCAGAAGGGCGGTCCAGACGAGCGTAAGCCCCACGGCAAGGACCGTCGCGCGGCGCGGATCTCCGATCCGGCGCAGCGCGTGCCGCAGCGGCACGTACGGCGCAAGTACGCAGACGAACGCGAGCCAGGCATAATGCGGAACGGGCAGGATCAGCACGAACGCGGCGATCAGCAGATCGCATACGATCGTCCAGCCCCACAGCCTTTCCGCACAGAGCGGCAGCATGAGAAGCGCGATCGGAAAGAAAAACAGCAGCGCGAAATATCCCGTGAGCTCCGCCGCCCACAAAAGCAGAAGCGTCAGAGCGGCGCAGACCGGAACGAGACGGACCGGGGACGGTTGTTTGTTCGTTTGCATACTCATATCCGAAGCACCGTCAGGCCGGCGGATTCCGCCATGCGCATCGTCTGCGCGGATCCGCTCGGTTTTTTTCGTACGTACGCGATGCACAGGTCGGCGTCCGCGACCATGCGCGCATTGCGCGCGCGCATGCATCCGGGATAATAGGTTTCGGAGAGCACGACGACCTCGTCCGCGCCTTCGAGCAGTGCGCGGTAGGCGGCGCGTTCGTCCGGCGCGTAACCGGCGTCCTGCCCGCGGAACGGCACGTAGACCGAAAGCGTGATCGCGGGATCGGTTTTTTTGCGCGCAAGGATCCATTTTCCCGCAAGCAGGTCAAAGCCCTTCGCCCCGCCGACGACGAACCGGGAACAGCCTTCCGAAACGGCGTCGTCGACCGCCTTTGAAAGCGCGTCGAGAAGCGCGGCGTATTCGGGACCGTTCTCTGCGGGAAGCGCGCGATGTCCGGTGAAACAGCAGGTCTTCGTCATATGAGCGCTCCCTTCTGCATCGTCCGGTTTTTCAGAAGCGCACGGAGCGTTTCGCTCTCGCCGTCCGTAAAGGCGCGGATCAGCGACACGGCAAGCGTCTTCGCTTCGTCGAACAGCATCGGAACGCTTTCGTCTCGCACGCGATCCGGTTCAAAGGGCGAGGCCCACTCCGCGCGGGAAAGATTCATGCAGTCTTCCGTGTCCGCGCGCGGCGCGGCCAGCAGGAACGCGGACAGCAGTCCGTCCTTTTTGAACAGCCGTTCGATCCGGTTCACGGCGCGATACCGCTTTCCCCGCGGGTCGAACAGGAAGGGGACGAGCCTGCGGAACTTTTTCGCGCTGCGCCGGTACGCGCCCGCGACGGATTCGCCGGTCAGCGCTTCGGACGCTTCGGAAAGCAGCCGGTCGATGCGGCGGGTGTCGGGACGGCGGAAAAGGATCTCGCGGTAGGGGATTGCATCCTTCGTTTCGACGTAAACGATCGAATCGATCACGCCCTCGAAGCGGGTGTGGTCGATGCCCCGGTGCTTCGCTTCCACGTACGGATGCAGCGTGCTGTCGAGCGCGATATGCGTGAGAAAGCCGAGCAGATACGTGTGCGTCGCGTCGTCCGAGGCGCGGACAAGCGCGGCAAAGAGCGCGGCGCAGTCGATCTGATGCAGCGCGTTGCCGTGTTTTTTCCGATGCGGAACGAACGGCGTCGGCGGCAGACGGTCGTAAAAGTAAACGTCCGGTCCGAAACAGCCGAGCACGTATTCTTCGCCGAGCGAATCGAGCGTTTCCCCGATCGCTTCGGCGACCTCGTTCCCGAATGACAGATGCGTACAAACGTATGGCATAGGAATATGATACCATATTTTCCGGTTTTTGTATCCGTTTTCGCGGCGGTTTTTTTATCTTTTTGTAAACGAAATGCAAAATCTCTTCCGATTTGCGAAATGCGTGGTAAAATGAACCCACAGAAAAACGAACCGTTGAAAAGGAGCGATCCCATGAAACGAATCAAAACGAGGAGAAAGCATTTTCGGATCACGAATCCACTCGGCTTTTCGCTGTTTTGCGCCTCGGTCATTCTGGTCGTCGCGCTGATCGCGGGCGTCGTGTTTCTCGCGGTCGGCGGATATTTCGGCGACGCGCTGAAATGCATCAAGGCAAAACTGAACGGCGACGACCGGATCGCACCGACGGAAACGGTCGCAGAGGTTTCGGAAACGCCGGAGTTTTCCGCGGAACCGACCGGAACGGCGCAGGGAACGCCGGCGGAAACGCCGGAAACCGGCACGCCGGTGCCGGACACGCCGACGCCGCCTCCGATCTCGACGGAAACGGACGATCCGGAGCATTCGTCGAAGCCGTCTGCGGACCCGAACGCGCCGCTGTACGGATACACGATCGGCATCGATCCCGTGCGCGACGGCGGATCCACCTATAAGGCCGAATGCGCGTATAACCTCGAGTTTGCACAGCAGCTCGGAGATTTCCTCGAGTCCAAGGGCGCAACGGTGGTCCTGACCCGGGACGGAAACAAAAAGTCTGTTTCGAACTCGACCCGCGCGAAGACGATCAAGAATGCCGGCTGCGATATCGCGATCCGTCTGATGTGCAACGAGATCGCCGCAAAGTCGTCCGGCTGCTACGTCGTGGCGATGAAAAAGAACAGAGACTACGGACAGTCGCTGATCGACGCGTACGCCGCGGCGACGGGGATCCGGAAGCAGGCGGGCAAATCGAACGGCCTGCAGATCAAGAACGACGACGTTTCGAAGAACTGCGGCTGCCCGTGCGTGTGGCTCGTAATGGGCAACTGGAAGAACAAGGGCGACCGCTCGATCCTCGAGGACGACGCATATCGCGACAAAATGATCCGAGCGATCTATGAAACGATCCAGGACAGATTGAAAAACTGAGCATCTGCCGCGGGCGCGAAAGCGCCCGCGCACGTCTGTTCAGTGAATCCGGAAAAGATTAAGATTTCTGCGTTTTTGATGCAACCGAACGCAGCGATCCGAAGTGTTTATGGTGAAGGAGCCGAAGACATTGGAATATTGCATGCAAAACGAGTTGAATACTCCCGTTAACAACGATCTCGACACGCTGTTTCGCACGTACGGCGACATGGTCTACCGCCTGGCGCTCGTGCGGACGCGCAGCGTCGCCGACGCGGAAGACGTCGTTCAGGACGTGTTTCTGCGCTGTCTCAGAAACAATCCCGGTTTCGAAAGCGCCGAGCATCAGAAGGCGTGGCTGATCAAGGTCGCGATCAACTGCTCGAAATCGCTTCTCGGCAGCGCGTTCCGAAGGCACTCCGTGCCGGAGGACGCGGCGGGGGATCTGGTTTCGGAAGACGAACAGCGGGATTCGACCGTGTATGACGCAGTGATGCGGCTTCCCGAAAAATACCGTACGGCGATCCATCTGTACTATTACGAGGATTACTCCGTCAGCGAGATCGCTTCGCTTATGAAGACGAACGAATCGACGGTAAAATCCTGGCTGCATCGTGCAAGAGGAATGCTGAAGGAAGAACTTGGAGGAGAATATGAAGTTTAAGGATGCATATCGCCGGAAAAACGACGGCGTCCACGTGCGCGAAAGCCTTCTGGACGAGATCAGGGCGGCGGACGTCGAACAGGTGCGCGCTGAACGGCAGAAGAAGGACCGTCGCCGCCCGTGGATGATCGCAGTGCCCGCATTCGCGGCTGCAGCGGCCATGTTCGTCGCGGTGTTCGTCGGCATTCGCGCCGGCAAACTCAATCGCGGCACGACCGGAAAGGCAACGTATCAGGAAGCAAGCGTGCCTGCCGCGGTCGAGTCCTATGAAGAACTCGCGACGATCATGCGCGCACGCAACTCGAACGGCGGCAGCCGTTATGAGAGCGGCGCCATGTGGATCGAGGATGCAGCGGTTGCCCCGACCGACGCCGAAATGCCGGCGCCCAATCCGGCGTCAGAGATGGATTCGTATACGCTCACGATGAACGGAACAAAGGGCAGCGCAGGCTTTGAGGATGGTGTCCGCACGCATTATTCCGGAACGAACAATCAGGTCGCCGGGATCGACGAAGCGGATATCGTCAAGACCGACGGGAAATGGATCTACACGCTGAATCAGAATCAGAACAAGATCTTCATCGTTTCCGCAAACGGCAAGGATTCCGCCGTCACGGGCGAGATCCAGCTTCCGATGCCGAAAGAAGATGACACCTATTGGCGCTCCTACGAAGAAATGATGCTTTACGGTGATAAGCTCTACGTACTCGGCACGTATAACGACTGGAGCAAGGATTCCGACGGCATGGACAATCAGTGCACGATCGTTGAGGTCTACGATCTCGGTGACCGCACCGCGCCGAAGCATGCCGGCACGCTCAAACAGCAGGGAAGCTATCGCACGGCGCGTCTCGTCGACGATATGCTGGTGATCGTTTCGGACTATCGGATGTGGTATATCTATCGCTATGACATGAACGATGCGAAGTCGTACTGCCCGCGGATCGAAGCGAACGGCACGGAGTCCGTTCTCGTTCCCGGCGACATTTACGTGAACCCCGAATCGGATGAGAACGGCTTCACGGTCGTCACGACGGTCAACGCCGCGGACGGAAAAGAGTTCGATTCGCACAAGGCCGTTCTCGGCGGCTGCAACACCGTTTACTGCAACGGATCGGATCTTCTGATCGCCTCGACCGAATGGAAGAGCGAACAGGGCGAGGAGCAGACGAACGAAGAAGGCAAGCATTTTGTCAAGATCACGTCCGGCGAAACCACGAATCTGTTCCGCTTCACCATTACGGACGGTAAGATCGAAGCGGCAGCCAGCACGAAACTCAACGGTTCGCTGCTGAACCAGTTCAGCATGGACGCCTACAACGGCTATTACCGGCTCGTCGTGACGCGCTCCGACAGCGAAGAGACCATCTGGACGGACGGCATCGATACCTATGACTGGAGCAACAGCAGCGACTGCGAACTGTACGTGCTCGACGGCGATCTGAACGTCGTCGGCAAGCTCGAGAACCTCGCGAAGGACGAACGCGTCCAGTCCGTACGGTTCATGGGCGACGCCGCATACTTCGTCACGTTCCGTCAGGTCGATCCGCTGTTCTCGGTGGATCTGTCCGACCCGCAGAATCCGACGGTGCTTTCGAAGCTCAAGATCCCCGGCTTCTCGGCATACCTGCATCCCTTCGGCGAAGGAAAGCTCCTGGGCATCGGCTTCGACGCGGACGAGGAGCACGGCTGGACCGAGAACGTCAAGCTTTCGATGTTCGACATTTCCGATCCCGCAAACGTGACCGAGGCGTTCAAGCTGTCCGTGAAGGACGTGAACTACACCTCCGTGCAGTACAACCATAAGGTCGTATTCGTCGACGTCAAGACCGGTACGGTCGCGTTCCCGGCGGACAACGTCTATCTGGTGTTCCGCGTCGAGGGCGATTCATTCAAGCAGATCGGAACGATCAAGACCGACAGCGAGAGCTGGTTCGGCGATGCGCGCGGACTCTTCGTGGACGACGCGTTCTACGTGATCGGACAGGAAGAGATCGTGATCCTTTCGTTCGAATCGATGGAAAAGCTCGCAACGATCAAGCTGTAAACCGGAACAACAAAACAGGAGGGCGAACGCCCTCCTGTTTTTCTTTGCGTCAATATCCGAACCGCTTTCGCTTCAGGAGCATGAACAGGAACGACAGCGCGGTCGCCATGCACTCCGCAACGATGATCGAAGCCCAGAGCCCGTTGATGCCGAACAGAAGCGGCAGCAGAAGGATCGCGCCGAGCTCGAATACGAGCGTGCGCAGGAACGAGATGATCGCCGAGGTCACGCCGTCGTTCAGCGCGGTGAAGAATCCGGAGCCGAAGATCGCAAAGCCTATGAAGAAGAACGAGAGGGAAAAGATCCGGAAGCCGGATTCCGTCAGAGCCATCAGTTCGGCGTCATATCCGACGAACAGCAGCGCAAGCGGATGCGCAAGCGCCTCCGCCGCGCCGACCATCAGAACGCCGCCGATCAGAAGCAGCAGGAGGCTCTTTTTCAACAGGCTTGTGAGCTCGGACCGGTTCTGCGCGCCGAAATGAAAGCCGAACACCGGCGCGGTGCCGATGGAATAGCCGATGAAGATCGCGGCAAAGATCATATTGACGTACATGATGACTCCGTACGCCGCAACGCCGTTTTCGCCCGCGTATTTCAGAAGCTGCACGTTCATCACCATGCCGACGATGCTCATCGCCGCGCTGCTGACGAGCTCGGAAACGCCGTTGCTCGCCGCTTTCCACAGCGCCTTGCCGTCGAACCGCGTCCTGCCGAGCCGCAGGATGCTGCTGTTTTTGCGGAAGAAATAGAACAGCGGAACGCCGCCGCCGACGATCTGCCCGAGCGCGGTCGCGATCGCCGCGCCGGTGAGCTTCAGCTCCTGCGGGAGCAGCGTCACCAGAACGGCGTCGCCGATCATGTTCGTCACGCCGCCCGCAACGATGACCCAGAATCCGAGATGCGGCTTTTCCGCCGCAACGAAAAAGCTCTGGAACAGCAGCTGCAGCACGAAGAACGGCATCGCCGCGATCACGATCCGTCCGTAAACGACACAGTTGTCGAGAAACGTTCCCGTTGCGCCCAAAAGCGCGGCGATCGGACGCAGAAACACGATCCCGAGGATCGCAAACACCACGCCGAGCAGGAAGGAGGCGTAAACGAACAGGGAGAAGTACCGGTTCGCACGCTCCGGATCGCCTTCGCCGAACGTTTTGGAAACGAGCGCGGTCCCGCCCGTTCCGAACATGAATCCGACGGTGGACACGATCATGATGAACGGCATGATCAGATTGACCGCCGCGAACGGTTCTTTCCCGGCAAAATTCGAAACAAAATACCCGTCGACCACGCCGTAGATCGAGGTAAAGATCATCATGGCGATGGACGGCAGGGTAAATCGAAGCAGCTTCCTGTACGTGAAATGGTCCGACAGTTTTATGCGCATTCTCTGCTTTCAAACCACCGTTCCGCAAACGCGGCGACGGCGGCGGCAAGCGCCTTCATATCCCATTCGGCGGTGTTGACGGTCAGATGATACGAACCGCATTTGCCCCACTCGCTTCCGGTCAGGAAATCGCGGGTGCGGGCGCGCGCCTTGTCGATCTCCTTCATCTTGCGCCGGAGCTCGCGGTCGGTAAGCGTTTCATCCTCGCGCGCGCGGGCGCGGCAGCGCCGGATCTTCGCTTCCGTATCGGCGCATACGAACAGGCTGAACGGATGGAAATCCTTGAGGATCGCGTCGGCGTTGCGGCCGATGATCACGCAGTTTTTGCCGAGCGCCGCGATCTCCTCGATGACCTTTTTCTGGCGTACGAGCAGATCGATCTTGCTTGCCTGCATATAAGCGGACGAATGCATCGTGCCGCCGAACGTAACGGGGAAGTCCTGCCAGCCGTGATTGTCCAGCGTGGTTTCCACGTAGGCTTCGTCGAATCCGCTTTTCTGCGCGACGGCGGAAATGATCTCGCTGTCGTAATAGTCGTAACCGAGAATATCGGCGATGCGCTTTCCGAGCTCGCGCCCGCCCGAACCGAATTCGCGGCTGACGGTGATGATTCTCATATCGGTCTCCTTTCCCGCGGCGCATACGACCGCGCCGCACGGATCATATATAAAAAATATAGTACATTTCCGGAAAAATGTCAATCGGACGGCGGAAAATCCGAAGGAACTCCGAAAGCCCCCTTGCAAGCGCGTCCGTTTTGCGGTAAAATTAACAAAACGATTTCGGGGGGAAGCATTTCATGATTATCGTGGGCATCTGCGGCGCATCGGGAAGCGGCAAGAGCACGCTGGCAAAACGGATCCAGGACAGCCTTTCCTGCAGCTGCGTCATCATCGGACAGGACTGCTACTACAAGAGCTTTCCGGAACTGCCGTTCGAGGAACGCGTTCACATCAACTACGATGAACCGACCATCTTCGATTACGACGAGATCATCCGCGACCTCGACACGCTCGAGAGCGGCAGACCCATCACGAAGAAGGGCTATGACTATGCGAACCATCTGCGCGCCGATTCCGACGAGCTGATCGATCCGCCCGAAGTCCTGATCATGGAAGGCATCCATATGTTCCACGATCCCCGGCTTCTGGAACGCATGGTGCTGAAGGTCTATATGCACGTCGACATCGACATCTGCCTGCTGCGCCGCATCAAGCGCGACATCAAGAGCCGCGGCAGAACGATCGACAACATCGCCGAGCAGTACGTGGAAACGGTCAAGCCCATGTACGAGAAATACATCGTCAACTACATCAACGAGGCCGACTTTGCGATCATGCGCGGCGGCAAGAACAAGATGGCGATCGACTGCATCTCGGCGTATCTGACCACCAAAGTGCTCGCCGAGCGTTTTGAAAAGGAATCGGGCGCGTACGTGCAGCCCGAAACGGAGCGCGCGAACGAGGACGCCGAGGACTGATCGGTATAATTGCGGGGGACGGATGATCCGTCCCCGCTTTTTTTCGGAATAAAAAAACGCCGGAGCACGCTCCGGCGTTTTTTGCCGTGATTACTGCTTGTTGAACGTATAGGTGACCGACCACATATCGGACGGATCGCCGCTCGTAACGGTCAGTTTCCCGTCGACCAGCGTTCCGGTGTACACGTTCTCCAGACCGAAGAGCGTTTCGGTGACGGTGATCGTTTCGCCGTCGAGCTTCCAGGTTCCGTCCAGGCTCAGACTGTCGCGCGTAACGTGGGCTTTTCCGCCGGACGCAAGCTCGATCGTGAAGCCGCTGTTGTCGATCTTGTTGTCGGGCTCGCCGATAAACCAGTATACCTCGCCGACGTAGGTGCCGACTGCCGCTTTTTCCGCTTCGTTTCCGCCGCCGCATGCGGTGAACAGACCGCAAAGAAGCAGAGCCGCGAGCAGAATGCCGATCCATTTCAGATTCTTTTTCATTTTGATTCTCCTCCGAATCGTTTCTTAAGCGGACGGATCCGATTCCGTTCCGTTTTCTTATTCATAGCACAATTCCGCCGGTGTGTCAACACCGCGAGCGGCCCGCCGGATCGCGATCCCGCCGCAAACGCCCGCGGCGCCGCAGGTTTTCGACAAAATAGGTGTTGACAAAGCGCACGGAATATGGCACTATATTGTGCAGAAAGTTTAGTGTTCGTAAACTTTTAGTTTAGAAAGGATAGACACGATGGAAACGGGCAGACCGGGGATCGGAACAAAGCTTCGGAGACTCCGCGTGAAGCTCGGGCTGACGCAGGAGGAGCTTGCGGCGCGCACCGAGCTGACGAAGGGATTCATCTCGCAGCTGGAAAACGATATCACCTCGCCTTCGATCGCGACGCTGATGGATATTCTGGAAGCGCTCGGGACCGATATCTCCGCGTTTTTCAACGACCGTTCGGACGCGCGCGTGGTCTTCACGCCGGACGACACGTTTGAAAAAGAGGATGAAGAAGCGGGAACGCTCGTGCGCTGGCTCGTGCCGAACGCGCAGAAAAACGCGCTCGAGCCGATCCTCGTCACGATCCGCCCCGGCGGACAGACGGAGGAGCTCGATCCGCACGAGGGCGAGGAGTTCGGACTCGTGCTGTCCGGCGCGGTCACGCTTGTGGACGGCGACGCGAAGCATCGCGTCCGGAAGGGCGACAGCTTCTATCTGCATCCGCAGGGCATGCACTATCTTTTCAACAGCGGAAAAACACCGGCAAAAGTGCTCTGGATCAGCACGCCGCCGTCATTTTAAGGGGGACGTATGGAACAAAGCAAGCACCTGATCGAACTGGTCGACATCAGCAAGGATTACAACGGCGACGTCGCGCTGGATCACGTCGATCTGTACATCAACGACGGCGAGTTTCTGACGCTTCTTGGCCCGTCCGGCTGCGGCAAAACGACGATGCTCCGCATCATTGCGGGCTTCATCAAGCCGTCGACCGGCATGCTGAAGATGAACGGGGTAGATATCGCGAAGGACCCGCCGCACACGCGCGAGATCAACACGGTCTTCCAGAAGTACGCGCTGTTTCCGCACCTCAACGTGCATGACAACATCGCGTTCGGTCTGAAGATCAAAAAGACACCGAAGGCCGTCATCGAAGAGAAGGTCGAGAAGATGCTCAAGCTCGTCAATCTCGAGGGCTACGGCAAGCGCTGGATCGACCAGCTTTCCGGCGGGCAGCAGCAGCGCGTCGCGATCGCGCGCGCGCTCGTCAACGAGCCGAAGGTCCTGCTTCTGGACGAACCGCTCGGCGCGCTGGATCTGAAGCTCCGGCAGGAGATGCAGGTGGAATTGAAGCGCATGCAGCGGCAGCTCGGCATCACGTTCATCTACGTCACGCACGACCAGGAAGAGGCGCTGAC
>JAEEGL016065205.1_pt1 | contig 21277 bp, 9 predicted proteins | sample 9134231 | NCBI WGS metagenome assembly JAEEGL01 (sample SAMN16246548, study PRJNA631951) | gut metagenome | biome: gut microbiome; feature: rumen; material: fiber-attached | host: Bos | place: Iran: Karaj | collected 2018-10
TAGGGATATACCCATATCCCGCACTGACCGGGCGTGACGCACGCTTCCGTGCCGGATACTATCGACGGGAGCCTGAAAAAATCCTCCTGGTCGCTTACCGACTGAAGTCTGAAATGCGAGAGCGTCTCGTTATCGGCTCTCATGGCGCCGCTGCCGCAGTTTTCAAGAAAAAGATCGTGAAATTCGCTTTGAAGTTCGTCGATAAACGAGTAAAAAGCGGCGGTATGCTCGTGAAGCGAAGCCGCTCCGTCAGGATCGATCCCGGCTCCAGTATTGGCGTTATAGTCGTTTTTGATATACCTCACGCCCATATCGTACAGCGCTTTTACGCGGGATCTCAGATATTCGCGTACGCCCGGATTTCTGAAATCGTAAAGGCATCTGTCCCCGCCGATACGGCGGCCGTGACGGTAAAGGAGATACTCGGGGTGTTCTTTCACGATCTGCGCGCCCGATCCGACGGATTCGAATTCAAACCATATACCGGGCAACATACCGAGAGAGATGATATAGTCAAAAATACCCTGCAAGCCCTCTTCACCGAAAAGCTTGTCGTTTATCAGCCACATACCGAGATCCTTCAGCTCGTCGCCCTGTACTCCGTACCAGCCGGCGTCCATTATATAAACTTCGCATCCGAGCTCTGCCGCGGCTTTTGCAAGCGGCAGAGTTTTTTCTTTCGTAGGCAGAGCCCATAATGCGTTCATATAGTCGTTATAGCAGACGAAGGGAAGATTTTCCCCGCCGTGAAGCTCGGATCTTGAAAATGACATCATCGCAAGAGCGTCTTCGAAACCGCCTTTTATATACCCGACGACGGAGCGGCACGTTTTAAGCGACTCCCCGGGCAAAAGCTCCTTATGAAAACCGTCGTTGCTTTCAAGGCAGTCGGTCGTCATGATAACTATCTCCGTATCGTCGCGGTAGCCTCTTATGCCGCAGTTCACGCACCAGCCGTGACCGCACAGTATCTCGGCAAAAAAGCACTCGTTCTGTTCCGTATCTTCAACTATCACGAGCGGCTCGAAGCGGCATGTGCTCCAGCTGCTTTTTGATTCGAGGCGGAAAGAAGACTGCGAGCCGTGATTATATGTTTTGTAAAGTCCGGCTTCCTCGGCGGTCACGTGCCGCCATTGAGCCTCGCCGCACCAGCAGCTTTCGGCGTAGTGGATAATGAATCTGTTCTTTTTCCAAGGTTTTGAACCTCCCCTGCCGATGCCGCAGAGAAACGCGGAGCTCAACAGCTCGACAGACAGAGGCTCATCCCCGTCGTTTCTCATTTCGGTCGATTGAACGACCGCGCCGCATTCGAGTTCTCTGTGACTGACCTTTACGGCAGCGTTATATTTCGGCAGTCGGAAAACACCGTCCGATATTTCGGAAGGCTCCGCGCCGCCCGAAAAATAGTACGCGTTATCTTCGGCGTTGCATCTTGCGTAAAACCGCGGTTCATATTCGTATGCCATGACAAACTCCGTTTTTTTCTTTATTATACCATCATAATATCCCCAAGTCAAGAGTGTGGACGCCGCGATCGAACGGAAAATACGTTTTATCCGTCGCAAAGCCGTCAAGAGTGGTTTGCTTTTTGCGGTTTTCCGCTCTGACCGTGTACTGCGTGCCGTGCCGCTTTATGACAAGCGTGAAACGCGGAAAATCGGCGCAGAATTTCGGTCTTATCTCAAAACCGCCGCCGTATTCCTTATATCCGAGCAGATGCTCGAGCACGGCGCAGAAATACCACGCGGCGGACCCCGTGTACCAGCTCCAGCCGCCTCTGCCGTAAACTCCGTCGGCGGTATAGACGTCGCCCGAAAAGACGTAATTCTCAACGCCGTATCTGCCGTCGCCTATTTTGTTCAGCGGATTCACCGCGCGCAGTATCTCATAACCGCGTTCGTTTTGCCCGGCTTGCAGATATCCTATCGCTCCCCATATCGCGCCGTGCGTGTACTGACCGCCGTTTTCTCTTATGCCCGGCGGGTAAGATGCGATATAGCCGATATCTTTCTGCATATCGAACGGCGGGTAAAACAGACGGAATATGCCGTTTTCGCGGTCGAAAAGCGTTTCGTAAGCCGTATCGAGCGCGGTCTTTACGCGTTCTTCGTTTGCCGACGTCATCGCCGCCGCCGACTGCGGCAGTATATCGATCTCGCATGCGCCGTCGCCGGTCCTGCCGAACGGTTCGCCGCTGTCGAGATAACCCCTTATATAATGATCTCCGTCGAAGCCGTGCTTTTCCGCGGCGCCGATAAGCGCGGCGGCGAGATTTTCATAATATATATAAGCGTTGTCGTTTTTGATCCGGCACATCGAAGCGAGAGTCATAAGAACCGAGGCGGCGAAAAACGTCAGCCAGACGCTTTCTCCGTGACCTTTTATCCCGACCCGGTCCATACCGTCGTTCCAGTCGCCGCCTCCGATAAGACACAGTCCGTGAACGCCGGTCCTGATACGGCCCGCGGCGCGCTTGCAGTGGTCGAGCAGAGTGCCAAACTCCTCCGACGGCGAGGCGGCTTCGTATCTGTCGCGCTCGCTGTCCGCAAGCGGCGGCGAGCCGAGATATCTGACGTTTATATCGAGTATGCCGGTATCGCCCGTTACCGCGATATATTTGCCGGCCGCGACGGTCAGCCAGAGCATATCGTCGCTGCATCTCGTCCGCACTCCCGTTTCGGTTATCGGGTGAAACCAGTGCATAACGTCGCCTTCTCTGTACTGATGCGCCGCACATCGCAGGATATGCGCTTTCACGTCATAAGGCGAGCCGTAAACCGTACACAGACAGTCCTGAAGCTGATCGCGGAAGCCGTAAGCGCCGCCGAGCTGATAATAACCGCACCGCGCGTACGTACGGCAGAACAGCGCCTGATAAGGCGCGTATAAATTGAACATCGTATCGAGCGTACCGTCGGACGAGCGTAGTGTGAAAGGCGACAGAAACCGCCTGACCTTCGCCGCGTAACGAGCCTCCGCGCCGCCTTTTTTGCTCATTATAAAGTCGAGGCAGATCTTCGATCTCACCGCGCCGACCGTGAACGTGCATTCGCCGGGAAAATCGGCGGTCAGCGTGACCGTTCTGCCGTCGAACGATGCGTGAGCGCCGGTCGACGAGCTGATGAAAAGTTCGGGCACGCCCGTTCCGTAAGCGTTCGATACGAATACCGTGCTGCCGCTGACGGCGTATCTCAGAGTTCCGTTCACGGCGTATTCCCCCATAACCGGCTCCGCGGAATAACGTACGGAGCATTCGGCGGGATATCTGATTTTCACCGTCTTGAACGGCAGTACGGGATCGACCGCGAGGACCATATCGTAACGCTGTCCGTTTATATAGCCGCTCCATTCGGCGCGCGACGGATAAAAGCGGCATTCCGAGGCGTATGAAAACAGCTCGTAAGCGGCTCCGTCCCTGTAAAGGATAATCTTTTCCGACGTTTTGCCGGGTACCGTGTCGTGCCCGGTCAGGCGCATCATACGGCAGTTGCCGTAAAAGCTGAAGCCGCCGCTCCTGTCCGTAACGAGCGCGCCGAACGTCCTGTTTGCGTAAATGAAGCTCTGCGGGGCAAAGCTTTTGCCCGACGGTACGATCACGGCGCCGCCCTCCGTCCTTACCGGCTGATCCGGGCGGTCGCTTTTCGCGGCGTAAAGCTCCTTCTCCGGCGGAGAATAAGGCGGGCAGATCTTCATATCGGACGCCGAAACACCGTAAAAGCAGAGATCGTAAAGTAGCCGCGCGGTCTGCTCGTCGGCTTCAAGCGCGAAAACGCGTTCGTTATAAAGCGCGGTAAGGCCGAGCGAGCCGATAAGGCGAAGTATCTCGCTTTTCTTTCTTTTGAAGTACGAATCGTCGCCGTCATAAATTATCACAGTGTCGAAACCGATGCCGCAGATCAGCGCACGGACCGCCGCCTGCGCGTATCGCGGCAGTACGCTCTTCATACGTCCCGCGCCGTATTCGCCGCGGCAGTCGATAAGGAGTATCGGTCTGTCGCCGGATATGCCGTGGCGGTACAAAAGACCTCTGTAAGACCGGTCGAGCCTTTGTGAAGCTGTCTTCGGCGTTTTTCGCATAAAGCGTTTGAGTATCTCGCAGAAAAGCGCGGCTTCAACCGGCGGCAAAGAAGGCGCGGCGCCGCGCCGATTTTCGTTTATCGCCGAAGCGAGCTGAGCTCTCGCCTCGTCGGCGGTTTGACCGGCGGCGATAAAGAATCTCGCTTTGCCGGCGGAGGTCTTTATCAGCAGGCGCGGAAAAACGCACGCGCCCGGCTTATCCGACGCGGCGGTAAAAAACAGTTTTTCATCGCTCTTTGCGTGAAACGAATCGGCGCGGCAAAGAAACGTCAGCGGCAGAACGCGGTCGGATACCGCGGCGACCGCGATGCAGAAGCCGCCGGAGAGCGAACGGCGGCTCACCGTAAGCACGCCGCTTTCGTACTCCGCAGTTACGAAAAGCGACGAATACGCCGCGTGGCGGCGGTGATCGGCGAGGCTTTCGAGTATCGGCTCAAAGCAAAGCGCGCATCCGTAAGGGCCGGACGACACGTCTATATAAAACGCCTGCGATCCGGTACAGACCGATAAAACGGCGCGCAGATCACCGCGGCGGTATTCGATTCCGACCGGTGAAAACGAATAAGGGTAAGAGAACAGATCGAATACCGAATCGCCGCGGCAGAGAAGAGAAAGACGGCTTGTTCCTTCGGCGTTCGGATCGCATATGCACACGTCTTTTCTGTAAAGCCCCGCGCCGTATCTGTCGGCGATGACAGTGCAGACCGTATTCGTGACCGCCGCCGCGTCGGCTTCAAATTCCCGCCCGGACGATCTGCCGAAGACTGCGGTTTTGCGTTTTTCGCCGTTGCGGTCAGCCGGCGCGCCGGACGGCGTTTTCTCGTATAAAAGCGGCAGATAGGCCGATATCCGTCTGTCAGAGCAGAACCGCTTTACGAATATACCGTCAAAGAGCCGGTTTGCCGCCGCGATCATGCTCATACCGATATGATGCGCCATGTAACAGCGTATGATCGCGTAACCTTTGCCCACACGCTGAGCAGACAGATCTATCGCCTCGTAAAAGCCGTATTTGCCGTACATGCCCGCCGCCTTCATATTTTTGAGCGACCGCTCGGCGGCTTTGCTTTTACAGAGCATCAGAAAATCCGAATAAGGGCTCAGCACGAGTTCGCTCTCGTTCGGGCAGAGAGCCGCTATGCTTGCTCCGTGCGCTTTGTACTGATAATTCATTTTGCGGTCGAATGCAAAATAGCACGATTCGGACGAGCCGAATATCCGTCTGCCGCCGACGTATGCGCCGTGCTTCCTTTGCCCGTAAAGAGCCAGATCGAGCGAATTGCCGATCAAAGACCCGTCGGGCGCCGGCAGAAACAGAGACGGCATAAAGTATTCGAAAGCCGTGCCCGACCACGAATAAAGACCGCGGATATCGCCGTCCGTGGCGACGGGCCTGCCGAGCGCCGCGAAATGAGATACCGAGGCAAATCCGAACGCTGCGGAGACGATATCCGTCGCGTGCATCTCCGAGATATAAAGATCGTAGCAGTTATCCGATCCGTCGCCCTCGCCTATGCGGAAAAGCTCCCGCCTTTTATCGTAAAGCGGCGACAGATCGCATTCGCCGATCAAACCTTCGACGGTTTTTATCAGCCGTTCGCATCTGAGATCGTATTCTTTATATTCGTATAGCGAAGATGCAAGCGCGATAAGACAGCAGAGATAGTTGCCGCAGTCGACCGTCGAGACGTACGGGCTTATCGCCGAAAGAGTGCGCGTATCGTACCAGTTGTAGAGCAGACCGCCGCGCTTCGGCAGTCCGGTCACGGTCCCGAGCGTCGGCAGCAATACGTCGTAAACGGAATCCTTAGGTATCGCTCCCGTATCTGCGGCGGCGACGACGGATAAGAGATACAGACCGATATTCGTCGGCGAAGTCCGAGGCGCCGCACCTACGCCGCCGAACTCCTGATAGTTATCCGGCGGAAGAAAGCCGTTTTCGGCGTTTACGAGATCCGCGAAATATCCGTAATGGTCTTTCACGCATTTGATGAGAAACTCTCGGTCAGGCAGAGCGGACGGCATTTTCGCAGGCGTCCGCGAGGTAAGATAAGCGGCGATCATGGAAAAAGCCGCCGAAAACCCGCTCACAAACGACGCGCCGCACGAAAAGAACGCGAGCGCGGTTCCGTAAATCAAAGACGGCAGAAAAGCGGCGAAATAGTCCGACGGCCGGTCCTTTTTCCGGTCCGAGAATGAAGAAGAAGTCCAGCTGAGCAGATTTTTGCCGCTCAGAAGACGGTACAGCGCCGTGAATACAGCCCTGCACGATACCGAAGCTTCGTAAAACAAAAACGACAGACGCAAAAAAAGTCTGCATATACGCGCCGCGCGTTCCCGGCGCCCCGCCGAATGCGAGAGTATATACGGTATCTCCGGTATATACAGATAAGAAAGCGCGAAAAGAGAACCGGCCGGCAGAGCGGAGAACAAAAGCGAGGCGATGACCGCAAGCACGGCGCATACCGGCGCAGCGTCGCGCAGTACGTTGCCGTAAAGAACGTATCTGTCAAGACCTTTCATACCGGGACGGCGGCTTTTTCCGTCCTCGCCCGTAAAGCTTCTGCCGCAAAGCGTAAGCGACTGAACGTCGCCTCTGATCCATCTGTCCAGCCGTCTGTAATACGAGAGCGCGTTTTTCGGTACGCTCTCGTACATGGTCACGTCGGTCAGCGCGCCGCACCGGCAGAGACATCCTTCGACCGCGTCGTGCGACAGTATTCTGCCCCTCGGCAAAACTCCGCAGGCGCATATATAAAAAGCCTCCGTATCTATCACGCCCTTGCCGCAGAACACTCCGCGCGAAAAGACCGCGCTGAAAATATCGTGCTCGGCGCCGCGGTAACAGTCAATACCCGGATCGGGAAAGAAAACGCGCGAAAAATAAGTGCTTTTTTCATCCGGCAGTTTTACCTTCATCACCGGCTGCATTATCGCGTGACCGGATACGACCCTGCGTTTTTTCGTATCGACGACCGCCCTGTTGTACGGATGGCAGGCGGCGCGGATCATACCGTCCGACGAACCGGGAAAGAGCAGAGTGTCGGAATCGAGCGTTATTATATAAGGAATATTATATAATAAGGAGGCGTCGCCTTCGACCGACAGATCGGACGATCCGGTCCGTATCAGCCTGACGAGCTCGCACACCGCGCCCCGCTTGCGTTCCGGCGCGATATACTTTTCTTCGCCCGGAGAATATTTTCTCGTTCTGTAAAACAGATAGAATCCTCCGCCGTATCTGCGGTTAAGATCCGCCACGCCGTCTCTGTATCTTTTGATCAGATCGCCGTCGCCCTGTTCGGTACGCGAAGACGAATCGGGCAGATCGCCGAGTATGCCGAAATAAACGGAGTTTTTGCCGCGCTCCGTGATACAGAGCTTTTCGAGCCTGCCGATCAGCTCCGACGGATCCGCTTCGAAAAGCGCGGTGACGACAATGAGATACGGCGGCAGTTTTTCGTCTTCGCCGAGGCGAAAAGGCTTTTTCGCCGGGCACACGCGTGCAAACAGACGGCAGACGAAAAACACGGCGAGCCGGTAAAGCGGCAGAGCGGAGAAAAGGCAGACGGTAAAACTGCGGCACAGAATATAAAGCAGCGCCGAAAAAGCCGCCGTGAGCGCGCCGACGGCGGCAAAATAAAGAGGCGGAAGCTTCGATTTGCCCGAAAACAGATAAGAAGTCAGTTTGTGCGCCGGTATCCGCGTCAAAAGATCCGAAACCGACAAGTCGAGCCTCTTCGCTTTTTCAAAAAGAGTCTCTCTGTACGCGGCTTTCGTATCGTCGTCGCTTACCGCGTAGTCTTCGTAAAGCGAAAGGCGCGCCTCGAGCGGCGAGCATTCTTTCGCTATCAGTTCAAAATCAAGTTTATCCGCCCGGCGAAAAAGCGCGGTAACGTCGTGCCCTTCGCACAACCGGCGGCAGTAGCAGACGGTGAGATAAGCCTTGAGCCGCCGCACCTCGGTATCGGCGGCGTTCTGCCTGCGCAGAAAAGCGCATATATCGTCGAAACCGACCGAATACGAGCAAAGCCCGAGCCACCTCTGAAGCTGCGACAAAAAATCGGCGTCAGGCCTTTTTGCAAGCGCCGCTCCGGCTTCTCTCAGACGCGGCAGGATGAAGTATCTGTTGTCCGATACGGGCAGAAACTCCGAATCTCCGATCCGCTTGATCAAAACTTTTAATTCCTTTTTTAACGTACTGTCCGCCATAAAGCCCACCTCCGCCGTGATTATTGCACCGGCGCGCTTTTTTTATTCTATTTTTCGTTTTTGATGTTGACATACGCTGTTTTTTGGTATATAATCTGAAAAAACAAAAACCGGAAGAACGAATATGGAAAGCAAACAAAGCAAATTCAAAAGAATCTTCAAAGAATACTCGCTCATGACGGCGGCGACGCTGATTATGGCGGCGGGCATATACTTTTTCAAATTCCCGAACGATTTCGTCATGGGCGGCGTAAGCGGTATCTCGATGCTTATCGGCAAACTTCAAAGCGCCGTATCGCCCGCCACGGCGATGCTCATTATCAACCTCGCGCTGATAGTCGTCGGCTTCATCGTGTTCGGGCGCGAATTCAGCATAAAGACCGTATACTGCAGCGTCGTGCTGTCCGCCGCGCTCGAGATACTCGAGCTCGCCGTGCCGATGAGCGCGCCGATAACCGACGATACGATGCTCGAGCTCGTATTCGCCGTCGCGCTGCCGGCGGTCGGCTCCGCGGTCGTGTTCAATCTCGGCGGCACCACCGGCGGCACCGATATAGTCGCGATGATCTTCAAAAAACATACGCATCTGAATATCGGTATGTCGCTGTTCATCGTCGACGCCGTCATCGTCGCCGCGGGCTTCTTCGTCAACGGCGCCAAAGCCGGCATGTACTCGCTCGTCGGACTGCTCATCAAAGCTCTCGTCGTCGACGTCATAATCGAGAACATCAATATCAGCAAATACTTTTTCATCGTCACCACGGTCCCGGATAAGATCTGCGAGTATATCAACGTCAACCTGCACAAGGGCGCGACGGTGTGGCAGGCGAAGGGTTCGTACACCAAAGAAGACAAAACGATAATACTCGCCGTCATGACGAGAAGTCAGGCGGTGACCATGCGTAATTATATAAAATCGGTAGATCCTCACGCCTTCGTCGTGATATCTTCGACGAGCGATATCATCGGAAAAGGGTTCAGAAGCACGTAAAAATGCATCAGGACGCATAAAAAATCACATTTTTGCCGGGCGAGCCGTGAAATAATACGAATACCGAGCCAAAAAATCCGTCAAAAATCCGTCGAACGGGGCTTAAAATGTTGTATATCAGCTTCGTTAATGCAATAAACGGTATGCCGAATGTTCAAAATCGTATTAAAAATCGCCTTATTTTCGAATAATTTTGTGTTTTTGAGAAAAAAATATTGCATTTGTACTTGACAATTTAAAAATTAGCGTGTATAATACACAATATCAAAAAATGAAGGAGGAGTTTCAAATGAAGAAACTTACAGCAATTTTATGTCTCCTGCTTGCAGTCAGCATGATATTCTCCCTCGCAGCCTGCACGCCTAAGACTCCGGATCCCGCCAACACCGGCGACGCTACCGGCACTCAGGCTCCCTCAGACACCGAAGAAGAAGATACCGTGCCTCCGGATTACGCTGAAAAATCGAAAACTATATACAATGCAGTTCTCGGAGATTTCAACACAGCGTATCAGGCTGCCAAAGCCGAGAAAAACGTATCCAAAAAATGGGCTATGATGGCCATCGCAGAAGCGAAACTGATGGAATCGGCAGTTATGCTTCCGACCACCACACAGGGCGGTAACTACGCCATTTCGAGAGTTGCTCCGTACACGATCGACTATTCGCTCTGGGGCAATGACGACGAAAACTGGCAGACCGCTCTTATCGCGACTGAGTTCATCAAATCGGCCGACAGAACCGAAATGAAGGCGAAATGGAACGAACTCAAAGGCACGGGCGAATATCTTGCCTGGGCAAAACAGTATCTCGCCGACAAGGGTTACACCCTCCAGACGACCTACAGCACCACGTTCAACAGCTTCCCGCAGACCTGGGACGTTCTTGCAACATCCCGTGCGGCTGACTCGCAGTTCATCGTAAAGACTTACGACGGACTTCTCGAGTATGACAACGAAGGCACTCAGAGACCCGCTCTTGCGTCGTCCTACACGGTTTCCGAAGACGGACTTACCTATACGTTCACGCTCCGTGACACGATCTGGGTAGACAGCCAGGGCAGAGAAGTTGCCAAAGTCAAAGCTGACGACTTCGTAGCAGGTCTCCAGCACAGCGTTGACGCCGAGGGCGGTCTTGACTACCTCGTTGACGGCGTTATCGCAGGTATGCACGCTTACATCAAAGGCGAAACGACTGACTTCTCGACCGTCGGCGTAAAAGCGACTGACGACAAGACTCTCGTTTACACCCTCGAAGCTCCGTGCAGCTACTTCCTCACGATGCTCGGTTACGGCATCTTCGCTCCTATGAGCAGATCCTTCTACGAATCCAAGGGCGGCAAATTCGGCGCTGAATTCGATGCAACTGCCGAATCCTACACCTACGGCAAGACCCAGGACGATATCGCATACTGCGGCGCTTTCATAGTAAAGAACGCTACTGCCGAGTCCATCATCTCGTTCGAAAAGAACGAAAACTACTGGAACAAAGGCGCTATGAACATAGACAAGATCCAGTACCTCTACACCGACGGCAAAGACGAAATGAAACCGTACAACGACGCTGTTGCCGGCACGATCGCAGGCTGCAGCCTTACCACCGCCAGACTGAAACAGTGCAGAGACGACGGCAGATTCGACACCTACGCTTACACTTCGGCAACTAATGCAACGTCCTACATGGCGTTCTTCAACCTCAACCGTTTCTCGTTCAGAGACATCGGTCTGCACACCGTCGTATCTCCTCAGACCGAGGCAGATGCTGCGAGAACCAACAAAGCGATGCAGAACGTAAACTTCCGCCGCGCTCTTGCTTTCTCGCTTGACAGAGCTAACTACAACGCTCAGGGTGTCGGCGACGAACTCAAACTCGTCTCCCTCAGAAACAGCTACACGCCCGCCAAGTTCGTCTATCTTGAAGAAGACGTAACTGTTGACATCAACGGCACAGCCACGCAGTTCGCTGCCGGCACTCCTTACGGTGTCATCATGCAGGCTCAGATCGACGCTGACGGCGTTGCGATCAAAGTTTACGATCCGCAGGCTGACGAAGGCAACGGTTCCGGCGACGGCTATGACGGCTGGTACAACCCGACCGAAGCTATGAATCAGCTGAACACCGCTATCGCGGCTCTTGCCGATCTCAACATCAGCAAAGAAAACCCGATCCAGATAGACCTTCCGTATCCGTCCGCTCGTGAGACCTACGCTAAGAGGGCTCAGGCCGTTAAGAAGTCCGTCGAAGACGCTCTCCAGGGCTTCGTACAGGTCAACCTCGTAGAGTGCAAGAACGATAAAGAATGGTACTACGCAGGCTACTACACCGATTTCGGTTATGAAGCCAACTACGACATCTATGACCTCTCCGGTTGGGGCCCCGACTACGGCGATCCCTCCACGTATCTTGATACGTTCCTCCCGGACGGCGCAGGTTACATGATCAAGTGCATCGGTATATTCTAATTTAATTCAACTGAATTTTGGGTAGGAGGATGGACTTTTGTTCATCCTCTTACTGCAATTATGCGTAGATCCCTTCCCGTTTTCACGGGGAGGGAAATACGGCATTTTTACGGCGTGTTTGTGCACATCGGCGCACGCCGGACTGTACAAACATACCGTAAAAGGTGAAAAATAACGGGCTTGCCCGGACAAGAGTGGAATGATATGACAAAGTATTTATTAAAACGGTTGATTCGCGGGGCGCTTTCGATAGTCGTCGTCGTTGCGATAATCATGATACTCATATACACGCTCATCGACAGAAAAAACATCTTCGCTCAGGACGCTTACTGGACGAAGGTACAGTCGAACCAGAAGATCGTGTATGAGTTTACCAGATGGGAGGAATACGGGTACCTCGATCTCGTCATGTATACCGACTGGCTGAACGATCTTGTCAAAAGCGGCGATCTTGCCGCTGAAGACAGAGACAAAGTAGCTACCATCGGCAAGAAAGCCGAGAACGATACTGCCGAAGTGACGGAATACGTAAGGCGGTTCACCGAATACTACAAATCGCAGGGCTACACCGTAAAAAGGCTCGAAGCCAGAATGATGACCGCCACGAAGTACCTGAACGGCGGTAAAGAGTATCTGTTCGCATACCGCGACAAACCGCTTACAAACAGGCTGTGGAAATATTTTACGGGTATGATCACGGTCGACAATATCCATTACGTTGAGGAGGATATAGGCGAACGCAAGATCACGTTCACCCTGCACGACCCTGCCTACGGCGGCGACAAATTCGCGCCGGCGATAATGGGCAACGGTACGAAACACAAGTATCTGCTTTATTTCGACAATAATTTCCCTTACATACATCAGAATCTCGTAACGCTCAACATCGGTCTTTCGTACTCGATCAACAAGGGCATCGATATTACGAACACCATGAACGACCCGCAGGGCAAACAGGAACAGCGCGACGTCATTTACCCGACCGGCCTGCGCGAAATGAGCGCCGACAATGTCCATACGGCGACGTACGTTGCGGAATCGAGAGACAAGAGCGTCATCACGCAGGAACGCTTCACGGACGATTATACGAGAGTCGTTTTGTATAAATCCGGCTTTTCGAAGATCGGTTATTCGTTCATAATCGGTATCATATCGTCGTTCCTTGCGTATTTTATCGGCATACCGATAGGCGTCATAATGGCGCGAAACAAGGATAAACTGCTTGATAAGATCGGCACGTTCTACATCATATTCATAATCGCGGTCCCGTCGCTTGCATATATCTTCATGTTCAGGGCGATAGGTTCGCTGTTCGGTCTGCCGACGACGTTTATGATGGAGGATTCGGGCAACGCGCTTATGTACGTGCTTCCTATCGTATCGCTCGCGCTGCCGTCCATCGCCGGTCTTATGAGATGGCTGCGCCGTTACATGATCGACCAGATGAACTCCGATTACGTCAAATTCGCGCGTTCCGGAGGTCTTTCGGAAAACGAGATATTCAGTAAGCATATACTGAAAAACGCGGCGATACCGATAATCCACGGCATACCGGGCGCGATACTCGGCTCGGTCGTCGGCGGTATCATAACCGAGCGCGTTTACGTGGTACCTGGTACCGGTAACCTGCTGACGTCCGCCATCAGCGCGTACGACAACGGCGTTATCGTAGGCGTGGCTCTGTTCTATGCGACGCTGACCGTCGTATCGATAATCCTCGGCGATATACTCATGGCTATGTTCGATCCGAGAATTTCGTTCTCAACAAAGGCAAGGTGATCAGTATGAATGAAGAACTTGTAAAAATAGATGATCTCGGCTTTTCCGAAGAGGAGCTTTTCTCCCATTACGATTTCAGCGAGATAGAATCCGAAAAGATCACGGCTCCGCGCTATTCGTACTGGCATTCCGTTTTCAAAGTATTCTTCAGAAAGAAGGTCAATATCTTCATTCTGACGCTGCTGCTTCTCGTTATAATTTTTTCGTACATCTACCCGCTTGTCGTCTCGTTCGACCAGTACGCGCTTCTGCGCGACTATGAGACGTGGCATCTGACGCCCGGCGACGCTTACAGAGTCATCGGCTTCAACATCCACACGCTGCTCGGTACCGGCGACACCGGTATGTCCATTTGGGACTCGACGTGGTACGGCGCGAGAACGTCGATCTCGCTCGCATTCATCTGCGCGGCGATCAATATGTTAATCGGCGTCCTGATAGGCGCGTTATGGGGCTTCTCGAAAAAGATCGATATCGTTATGACGGAGGTCTATAACGTCATAGCTAACGTCCCGTATCTGCTTATCGTTATGGTTTTCATACGAATACTTTCGCCTTCGTTCATAACGCTTGTGTTTGCGCTGACGATAACCGGCTGGCTCGGCATAGCGTACTTCATAAGAACGCAGGTCATAATCATCCGCGACAGAGAATACAATCTCGCGTCGCGCTGTCTCGGTACGTCGCTGTTCAGAATAGCGCTCAAGAACATACTCCCGTTCATGACGAGCGTTATAGTGACGCTGGCGGCAGCCGAGATCCCGTCGTACATTTCGTACGAAGTGTTCCTTTCCTATATCGGTCTCGGCCTTTCCGCAAACGAAGTCTCGCTCGGTAAACTGATCGAGGCTGCTAACGGCGCCATGAACCAGTTCCCGTGGGAATTCTGGAGCCCGGTCGCCATCGCTTCGATCATCGCGGTCGTTTTGTACGTCGCAGGTCAGAACCTCGGCGACGCTTCCGACCCGAGAACGCATATGTAAGGAGGTACTTATGGAAGACAAGAATAAACTGCTGTCCATAAAGGACCTTGAAGTGAAATTCCGCGTGCGCGGCAGAATACTGACCGCCATAAGAGGCATTTCGCTCGATATTCACGAAAACGAATCGATCGCCATCGTCGGCGAATCCGGCTCGGGTAAATCGGTCTTTACGAAAACCTTTGCCGGCATGCTCGACGAAAACGGCTTTATCAGCCACGGCGATATCATATTCAACGACGACGAGCTCGCCGATACCGTCGTAAGCCTCAAAGGCGTCGGCAGATCCCTGCGCGATTCAGCTAAAAAGAGGCTCGACAAATACTCTAAATACGAAGCCGGCGCCGCGGACTACAATGCCATGCTGTCGCTCGAAAAAGAGAGAAAAGAGAAAAAAGAATTAAGAACCGAAGAAAGAGAAGAATTCGATCGCCGTCTCTCCGATCTCGTGTTCAAGCGTACGGAAGCGTCAAACTATAAGCAGACGCTCGACTCAAACAAAGAAGGCGACAAGATCAAAGCGGTCTCCGCGGATATCAAAAAATACGACGCCGCGATCAAATCGGTCAAGACGGAGATGAAAGAAAAGATCAAAGCGCACAAAGCCGCTCTCGCCGCCGATAAAGAGTACAACGAGGAATATGCGAAGAAGAAAGCTGAGATCCTCAGTTCGTCTCAGAGCAAGATCAGCTCGTACCGGCTCGACGACGCGACGTCTGAGAGAAATCAGATCATAGCGAACGAAATTTACCTCTCCGTCGGCAGATACGGCATAGTAAAGCGTATCCAGTATATCAACGGCCTGCTCAGAGCCTTCAAAAAGGCGATGAAGCTCGGTCTCGATCTCAACGACGAGACGGTCAGAAACGGCATTTTCGACAACGTCGTCTTCAGAGTCAAATATCTTGACGGCAACGACAAGATGCTCCACGGCACCTGCGTGCTGAACCTTGCAAAGGTCAAGTATTCGAAAGACTGGAGCCAGATCCGCGGTAAGAGGATCGCCACGGTCTTCCAGGACCCGATGACGTCGCTCAACCCGATCATAACGATCGGCAAACAGATCACCTCGATCATTTTAAAGCACCAGAACTGCTCCGAGACCGAAGCGAGAAAGAGAGCGCTTTCGCTCATGCAGAAGGTCGGCATCCCGAACGCCGAGAACCGTTTCGACGATTATCCGTTCCAGTATTCCGGCGGTATGAGACAGAGAATAGTTATCGCGATAGCTCTTTCCTGCCAGCCGAAAATACTGATCTGCGACGAGCCGACGACCGCGCTTGACGTTACGATCCAGGCGCAGATACTGAAGCTTCTGAAAGATCTGCAGAAAGAATTCAAGTATACGATAGTATTCATTACGCACGACCTCGGCGTCGTTGCTAATATAGCCGACAGAGTCGCCGTGCTTTACGCCGGTCAGATCGTCGAACTCGGCACGGTCGAAGAGATATTCTACGATCCGCGCCACCCGTACACGTGGGCGCTGCTCTCGTCTCTGCCTCAGCTCGCGCAGAGAAATACGAAGCTGTATTCGATTTCCGGTACGCCGCCGTCTCTTTACAATAAGATCATCGGCGACCCGTTCGCACCGAGAAATCCGTACTGCCTGAAGATCGACACGCTGAAAGAGCCGCCGATGTTCAAAGTGACGGAAACGCATTATGCAAAGACCTGGCTGCTCGACCCGCGTGCGCCGAAGTATGAGAAGCCCGAAATAATACAGAACACGCACGATAAACTCGTCAAAGCGTTCAATATCCAAGGAGGTTAAGGCTGTGGCAGAAGTAGTAATTGAAGAAAAAAGCACACTCGCCACGGCGTCGCACCTGCCCGAACACGGTCCGATAGATGAAAACGGCAGAGAAGTGCTTCTCTCGCTGCGCAACGTCGACATCACGTTCGGCAAAGGCGACAAAGCCGTCAAGGCTGTAAAAAAAGCGTCTTTTGATATTTACAAAGGCGAGACTTTCTCGCTCGTCGGCGAGTCCGGCTCGGGCAAAACGACCGTAGGCAGAGCCGTTATCAGAGTAAACCCCTGCTCAAAGGGCGATATACTCTATAAAGGCGTCCGCATCTCCGGTAAAATACCGAGATCGCTCGACCGCGAAGTAATAAGAAATATACAGATGGTATTCCAGGATCCCGCCGCGTCACTGAACGAGCGCGCGACCGTCGAATACATCATCTCCGAAGGCCTTATCAACTTCAAACTGTATAACAGCGAAAAAGAGAGACTCGAAAAGGTCGAAAAGATCATAACCGAAGTCGGTCTGCTCCCCGAACATCTGACGCGTTATCCGCATGAGTTCTCGGGCGGTCAGAGACAGAGAATAGGTCTGGCGAGAGCCATGGTCATGGAACCGGAGCTCGTCGTCGCCGACGAACCTATCTCCGCGCTTGACGTTTCGATCAGAGCGCAGGTGCTCAACCTGCTCAAGAAGTTCCAGAATGAAAGAAACGTAACTTACCTCTTCATCGCTCACGACCTCTCTATCGTCAGATTCATCTCCGACAGAATAGGCGTTATCTATAAAGGCGAGATCGTCGAGATAGCGGAAGCAGAAGAGCTGTTCGATTTCCCGCTGCATCCGTATACGCGTTCGCTCATATCCGCGATACCGATACCGGACCCGATACTCGAAAAGAACAAAGAGCTGTTCACCTACGATCCGTCGGTACACGATTACAGCGTCGACAAACCCGAAATGGTCGATATCGGTCATAACCACTTCGTCTACGGCAACAAAGCCGAGATCGAAGAGTATAAGAAGATAAGAGATACGAACGTTCCGATGAAGACGATCACGGTACGCGATCCGAACGCTCCGGCGGAAGAAAAACCGGCGGAAGACAATCTGAGCAACGAACCGATACTCGATACTCCCGTCGGCGATACGGGCAGCATCTGGTATTCGATACTCTCGTTCTTGCTCCCGATAATCGGTCTCATAGGCGGACTTATATTCAAGAAGCATAACTATATCAAGAACTTTAAGGCGTGTTTCAAAGGCGCGCTGATAGGACTGGGCGTATTCGCCGCTCTGGTGATACTCTTCCTGATCTTCCTCGGTATAGCTCATCTGTAAGCGATGGGAAGGTCCGGCAGATCGAACGTGCCTTACGTCAAACCGGTAACTCATATCGAGTTGTCGGAGAAGAACGTAAAGCTCAGATTCGTTGCATTCATTCTGTTTCTCGTTATCGGCATAGGCGCTCTCGTATACGCCACGGTGATGTTTTTCAGCCAGGCTACGGGATGGCGGACAATAGAAGCGGGCGCGATACGCGGTCACGTTTACGATCGCGAGATAGTGTTCGAGTATAACGTGTCAAGCTCGGCTGAGTACAAAAGCCTCCGGTCTCTTTACGTGAGTCTGTTGGAACGTTCAGCGCCTCTGTTTGACGCCGATAACGGCTATGACGGAATAAACAATGTATATTATATAAACCGGCATCCGAATGAGCAGATCGTCATTGACGAGCTGCTCTATTCGGCGTTAGAGGAGATCGAATCTTACGGCTTCAGAACGATCTATACCGGACCGTTTTACGAGGAGTACAGAGGTCTTTTCTTCTCGATATCCGACGATGAAGCGGAGAGTTTCGATCCGAACGAAAACGCCGACGTGAAAGAACGCGCGGACAAGATCGCCGCTTTCGCCTCTGACGAAAACAGCGTTATGCTCAAACTTCTCGGCAATAACACCGTAACGCTGTACGTCTCGGAAGAATATGAAGCGTACGTCAAAGAGATCGGCAGCTCGTCTTATATAGACCTGTGGCTTATCAAAAACGCTTTCATCATAGACTACTGCGCCGACGTCGTGACCGGCGCCGGCTATAAAGGCGGCAGGATATACAGTTATGACGGATATCTGCGCAATTTCGATCCGGGTACGGAGTATTCGTACAGTATTTACGATATTGCCAACGGCGGCGGTTATATTTGCGGCGAAATGACGTATAACGGAAAGATCAGCGCCGTCAACCTGCGCACGTTTGAGACGAACGAGCTCGACAGACTGCGCGTCTACGTTTACGGCGACGGGCGGAGAAGAACCGATTATCTCGACGTGAACACCTGCCTTGACCGTACGTTTTTACCGTGTCTGACAGTTTATTCGTATACGAAAAAATGTCATGAGGTCGCGCTGAAAGCTCTCATATCGTATATAAGCGATACAGATACGCTCGGTTATATAGAACGCGCCGACGGTTTTGAGTACGTATACAGTCAAAACCTGCAGATCAGGTATTCCGAAAAAGACCTGAAAATTAAGAATTATTCAAATTAAGCAGCTTCGGCTGCTTTTTTGTAAATAAAAAATGAATTTTACAAAAAAAGTGAACCTTTCGGCATTTTCAAACGTCTTATTACGTGAAGTCCCACGAAAAAGAAAACAAGAGAAATAAAAAAGCAGATCAAGCTCGTTTCATTCGTCTTGCTGTTTGCCTTGTCGCTGTCGCTTTTCGTAAACGCTTCCGCTGTTGCGCCTGACGTCGAACTTACCGAAACGGCTGATGCGGGAGAAACGGCGTTCACGCCGCCCGCGATCGTCGGAGCGGAAGAAGCAAAAGAAAACGGCTATGTAGCAAGAATCAGAAGCGAAGAAACAAATCTGAATACGTTTGTATTTCAGAATGAAGACGGGACGCATACGATGCGCCTCTACGACTTCCCCGTCAAATACGTTGACGAGAAGGGAGAAACGGTCGACATCTCACTCGATCTGAAAGAAGCCGGCGACGGAGGGTTCAGATCAAACCGGCATACAGTCGACGTAAAATTTTCAAAGAACATTTCAGACGGTATATCGCTTACATACGGCGATATATCGATCAAAATGATCCCCGAATCGGAAGAAAACGCCGAAGTAAAGCGGAAAGATGAAAAAACCGTGTCATACCCTCTTGACGGCAAGACGTCTTATGAGTATAATATGACTTACGCCGGTTTTAAGGAAGATATCGTCGTGACCGAATATACCGGGCAGACGGAATATGAATTCACGGTGCTGACAAACGGGCTCGCCGTAAATGAGACAGGCGGTTCGTATTATCTCATTGATGAAGAAGGCGCGGTAAAGGCGGCGATAGGCGATATCATTATATTTACCGCGGACGAGCGGAACAATACGTTCGGCGGTCTTACCTGTGAAACAGTTGAAGAAAATCGTGAGTACAAACTGACGGTTCACGTCGACGGCAAATACTTGTGCGACGAGAAGACCGTTTATCCGATACGTATCGATCCAACTATCGAAGTCAATTACGATAACAACGGCGCCGGTGCAATCGAAGATATAACGCTCAACAGCCTTGATACGTCATCCGGCGGCTCCGGAGCGATATTCGCCGGCAAGAGAGATCCGTACGGAGTATCCCGTGCGCTTATGAAATTCCCGGGTCTCGTTTATCCGTCGTCGATCACTTCGGATACGCAGATCATTTCGGCGACGGTCGAAGTACGCGATCTCATGTGCGAATCGACGCCGCTCGATATCTACGTTCACAGATTTACCGGCAGCACGTGGTCTGAAAACGATTCGACCGTAGGCTGGAACACGGTAAGCCCGAACAGTTATGTAGCTACGCCGCTCGATTACAAGACGGTATCGTACAGTAACGGTCAGCTGCTGAATCCGATGTACCGTTACAGCTTCGATATAACCGACGCGGCAAAAGTCTAGTATTCGAGTTCGACCGATCAAAACAAAGGCATAATGTTCAAAGCGTCCGCCTCCGTCGAAACCGGTAACACGTATATCAGCAGAACGTTCGGATCATATAACAGGGCGGTTAATAAGCCGAGCCTGACGGTTGAATATATACCTACCGTTACGCTCAGCGATTATACTATCAATATCAATGAAGGCGATACATTCGTTCTTACGGCAAGTTCTTCACCGGCAGCAAGCTATTATTTATGGCTTTCTGCTGATTCGACTGTTGCTACGGTAAGTTCTTCCGGTACGGTAACGGGGGTACACGCTGGATATACTTATGTGACGGTGCTTGCATATATTAACGGTACGTATTATTCTGCTCGGTGTGATGTGTATGTAAAAATACAAGACGGTATATATTACATTACAAATAATAATTCATCACGGTATCTTACGGCAAGTATGAATATATCAGATCATTCGGACGTGTTTCAATATGCGAAATTCGCATCGACCAATCCTGAATCAACGCTTTTGAGGCAAATGTGGAAAATACATTATATCGGTCAAAATCTCTATTGTATTCGTTCTTACTATAAAAGCGACAACGGCTTATACGAAACATCCGGGAATGTTGATTCCACATATATTAATATAGTAGATAATACCAATGATTTACCGATATATTCGCAATGGAATATATCATGGAATACAAACGGATATACAATAAAACGGCAAAATCTTGACGAAAAAACAATGCAGGTGGATCAAAACGCATTATCCTCGGGATATACTGTTTATGTTGACGATTACGTAAACGCTGCATATTGCAAATGGTCAATTACTATGGTATCTGACGTTCCTGAAGGTATATACTTGTACGACTATAATACAAATACAGTCCAATATGATTCGGCAACAAATTCACCTTCACTTATAACACGATATTTAGCACCGGGTGAATCGAAAAGTCAGGATATGTTTTCGATAAAAACAGTTGTTTATTTAGAAAACAATAACTCTATCAATACAACGAATTGGCTTTCCAGTCCCTTTTCTGTAGCAACCGCTTCTACGAACGGCGTTATTACAGGCGTTCATCCGGGAA
>JAEEGL013521783.1_pt1 | contig 21276 bp, 20 predicted proteins | sample 9134231 | NCBI WGS metagenome assembly JAEEGL01 (sample SAMN16246548, study PRJNA631951) | gut metagenome | biome: gut microbiome; feature: rumen; material: fiber-attached | host: Bos | place: Iran: Karaj | collected 2018-10
ACGGAAGCCTTAAACATAATATACAACATAATTATTCAGTTGTCGATAAAGTTGTGCTTTAAAAAATACAAGGGAATCGCTAAACGATTCCCAGGTTCTGGAGAACCCTATGACTGAACATAGCAGTTCCCCTAAAACTAAATTAATACATGAAGCTGATTCTGTCAATTGAATACAAAATCTCTTCTTTTGAGGCAAAAAATCACACTGTAAACCGCTTCAGGGGCATTTCGCTTGCCCCTCAAACACTGCGCAACATTGCACACTCAAAAGTTGTGTGCAATATTCCCCATTGTTTTCACCCCGTCGAGCAACGTTCAGCCGTTGCATCACTGATTGTTATATAAATTCATATATACAATAAATATGGTAGTTATGTTATAATACTATTTAAAAGGATTAAAGAATTATGACCGAAGCAGACCAGAAAAAAGCAGCAAAAAAATTTATTGAAACCTGGACAGGAAAAGGATACGAAAAAGGAGAAAGTCAAAAATACTGGCTGGACCTTTTATGCAATGTTTTTGGAGTTCAGGACTTTGCAAATTTCATAAGCTTTGAAGACCAGGTAAAGCTTGACCATACTTCTTTTATTGATGGATACATTGCTCAAACAAAAGTTCTTATTGAACAAAAAAGTATAGATAAAGATTTACGTGCGCCAATAAAACAATCTGACGGAACTTACTTAAATCCTTTTCAGCAGGCTAAGCGTTATATTACAGAGCTTCCTGTTTCAAAACATCCACGCTGGGTTGTTACATGTAATTTTAAATCATTTTTAGTTTATGACATGGAAAATCCAAATGGAGAGCCGGAAGAAATCCTTCTTGAAAATATTGAAAAAGAATATTATCGTCTTTCATTCATAACAGATATTGGCAGTCAGCACTTAAAGAAAGAAATGGAGCTATCCATAAAAGCTGGCGATATTGTAGGATTAATTTATGATCATCTTCTTGAACAATATAAACTTGCCAAAAATCTTGATATCAAAACCTGCCTTAAAAGTCTTAATATGCTTTGTGTTCGTCTTGTATTCTGTTTTTATGCAGAAGATGCAGGAATCTTTGGACACAAATCTATGTTTGGAGATTATCTTAAACGCTTTGAAGCAAAAGACCTTCGTGCAGCAATATTAAATCTCTTTAAAGTACTGGACCAGAAACCGGAGGAAAGAGACCCATTTCTTGAAGAAGAACTTGCAACCTTCCCTTATGTAAACGGTGGATTATTTACAGAAGAAGATTTGCTCATCCCAAATTTTACAGATGAATTAAAGGATTTACTTGTAAATAAAGCAAGTGCCGATTTTAACTGGTCCGAAATTTCTCCAACTATTTTTGGTGCAGTTTTTGAATCAACACTCAACCCTGAAACTCGCCGTGCCGGAGGAATGCATTATACTTCTATCGAAAATATTCATAAAGTTATAGATCCGCTTTTTATGGATGACCTTAATGCAGAATATGAAGAAATCAAAAATATAAGGACTGTTGCTACAAGAAATGATAAGCTTCTTAGATTCCAAACAAAATTAGGAAATCTTAAGTTTTTAGATCCTGCTTGTGGTTCTGGAAATTTTCTTACAGAAACCTATCTTTCTTTAAGACGTTTGGAAAATAAATGTTTACAATTAATGATACAAGGAAATGATGACAAGCAAAGTTCCTTTAATATAACAGAATTATTTGGATACAATTTTATTCGAGTTCACATACAGCAATTCTACGGAATAGAGATAAATGACTTTGCCTGTGTTGTTGCAAAAACAGCTCTTTGGATTGCTGAATGTCAGATGCTGCAGGAAACAAACTCTATTACAAATTCTGCAAGTTCATTTTTGCCGTTGGATAATTATACAAATATTATTGAAGGAAATGCCTTACAAGTTGATTGGGAGAGTATTGTTTCAAAATCTGAATTATCATATATAATGGGTAATCCTCCGTTTGTCGGAGCAAGACTTATGTCTGATAATCAGAAAGATGATGTGATTTCTGTATGGGGAAATGTAAAGAACATAGGAAATGTAGATTATGTTTCTTGCTGGTATAAAAAATCTGCTGATTTGATGAAAAATACCAATATAAAAACTGCACTTGTATCTACGAACTCAATTACTCAAGGTGAGCAAGTTGCAATAATGTGGAAACCTTTAATAGAGAATGGGATAAAAATTAACTTTGCATATAGAACTTTCAGATGGGATAGTGAGGCAAACCTTAAAGCACATGTCCATTGTGTAATTGTGGGATTTAGCTATGTAGATGAGAATAATAAAACATTATATCTTAATGATGCACAAAAATCACAAACAAAACATATTAATCCTTATCTAATAGATGCACCAGATATTTTTATTGAGAGTTGCAAAAAACCTTTGTGTAATATTAAAGAAATGGTATTTGGAAGTATGCCTAATGATAATGGAAATTTTATATTATCTGAAGAAGAAGCAAAGAATCTTATAAATGAAGAACCATTATCGAAAAAATATATAAAATTCTTTTTAGGAGCTGAAGAATTTATAAACAATAAGAAACGTTATTGTCTATGGTTAAAAGGTGCTGAGCCTAGTGAGATTAGAAAAATTAAAAAAATAATAGAGCGGGTTGAAAATGTAAGGAAGATTAGAAGTGAAAGCAAACGTGAAGCTACAAAAAAATTGGCAGAAACTCCATATTTGTTTGGAGAAATTCGACAACCAGAAAAAGGTACCTATCTTTTAGTTCCTAGTACATCTTCTGAAAGAAGAAGATATATACCTATGGGATTCTTTAATCATGATGTAATATCAAGTAACGCTAATTTATTAGTACCAGAAGCAGGACTCTATGAATTTGGAATTATGACAAGTAATGTTCATAATGCTTGGATGCGTATAGTTTGTGGTCGCTTAAAGAGTGATTATAGATATTCTGCAAGCATTGTCTACAACAACTTCCCATGGCCAAATCCCTCAGAAGAACAAAAAAAGAAGATAGAACAAACTGCACAGACTATATTAGATGCCCGTGCAAAATATCCAGAAAGTTCTCTCGCAGATCTTTATGATGAAACAGTAATGCCTCCAGAATTACGCCAGGCCCATCGCGCTAATGATTTAGCCGTTTGCCAGGCCTATGGTTTTACTCAGGATATCATAAAATCTGAAAGCAAATGTGTAGCCGAACTTTTTAAGCTGTACGAAAAATTGACTTCTTAAAAAGATAAGAAAAATTTAAAATAATACTTGACGACTTACCATTTGGTAATATATAATCAGAATTACCAAATGGTAAGTCGTTTTTTATTCGATTTATCCAAATTGTAGGAGTAAAATAATGGCTAAAAATGAAATCTTTATCGAGAGGTTTAAAGAATTGTTGAAAGAATCTAAGTATTCTCAAAAGCAAATTGCAGAATTATGTCATACGACAGAGGCAAGTCTTTCAAGGTATGTTAATGGGGAACGCATGCCAAAACCTGAAGTCCTTGCGAATCTTGCTACAGCATTGCACACAACAACAGATTATTTATTAGGGAAGTCAGATAGGTTTGCAGATTTCAATGAACTTAAAGCTTTAATTGCTCGAAGTAAGAATTATTATACTGACGAGCAACGTAAAGAATTATCTGAGATTCTTATAGATATTAATGATAGAATTGAAATGGGGAAATGAAAATGGGTTTTGAATTGTATACGGTAGATTTCTTTGATGATGAAGAACATACTAATAGCAGTATTTCAAAATTACCTCCTTTTAGGTGTGAAGAAATCAAAAGAATTGTTGCGAAGTTGATTGAAAAATTTAATGTAAAAAGAATTCCTGTAGATGTTTTTGTATTAGCAAAGCAATTGGGAATAACTCTTATCAAATATTCACAATTGACAGAAATAGAAAAAGCAAAACTTGAGAAATTGGGAATTCCTAGAGATTCTGATGGGTTTTATGCACTTGCAAGAAAAGAAAATAAAATTATTCCCTATATTTATTATAATGATAGTAAAAATACTGGGAGAATTCGTTTCACAATTCTACATGAGATAGGGCATTATGTTTTGGTTCATAAACAGCAAAGTGATCTGGCTGAAGCAGAAGCTAATTTTTTTGCAAAATATTTGATAGCTCCGCCGGTTTTGGTGGATAAGATAAAGCCTTCTGATTATATGGATATAGCTTATGTATTTAAAATTACTAAAGAATGTGCCTGGTATGCATTTGATTATTATGAAAAATGGAAGAGACATTATATAAGTTGTGGTAGCTATTATACTGAATATGAAAAGAGGATATTAACAATTTGTTCTTTAGAATTGCCAAATGGTTATAGGGGGATTGCATGAGAATAATAATAAAAAGCCCTTACTGATACAGGAATATCGGTAAGGGCTAAAAATACGTTTGTACTTTACGAAAAAAAAGTACAGACGAAGATACCAGAAAGGCATCTAGTGTTAATTAAATTTTAGCCTATTTTGGTGTCTTCGTCAACAAAAAAAAGTTACGAATATTCTCATGCTGTTTGCATAGTGTTTTATCACAAGAGTATTCGAACTGTGTCTGATGGAGGATACCAATGAAAAGAATTCTGTATTCCGGCAATCGACCAAGTCTGTTAGATATTTGGTGGAATGCTGTTATGGTCAAAGACTGTAAAGAATGGGATGATTATAATATTCCCTTCTGCAGATCTTTAAAAGAAGAGGTTCCTGAAGGTTTAATTACCTGGAAAGAGGCAAAACATATCTTCAAGGAAAACATAAGAAAGAATAAGGACTTCAAGCGAAACGAATATATTTGTTTCTATCTTGATGATTTCTTATTTGATGGAATAAACGGCATCTGGTTTGCATATAATAAGGCGTATGAAATTATAAAGCATTTTGCCGGAATCATAACCCCGGATTTCAGCACCTTTGCAGACTTTCCCCTGCCTTTAAAATGGTGGAACACTTATAGAATGCGAGCTTTTGGATTTTGGTGTTCCACAATGGATATAAATGCCATAAACAATGTTCGTTGGAGTAAAGATACACTTAATATTTGTTTCAAGGGAATCCCGAAAAACAGCATTGTCGCTATAGGAGCTGTAGCAAGTAGACTTAAATATCTTAAAAATAGAGCTGATTTTGAGGAATACTTAATAAGAATGATTGAGGAATTAGAACCTCATACAATTCTTATTTATGGATCTTCAAATTACAATTGCTTCAAAAGTCTTTGGACTTGTGGAATTAAGATTGTAACTTATCCAAGCAGAAGGAATATAAAAAAGGATTATTCCGGTGATGCCCGATGAGTGATGGAAGTAAAGGTAAAAGTGGATTGTTTCCAATTAACAGAATGGATAACAATGTTCACTATGCAGCTCAAGAATATGGACTTTCGCCAAGTGGCTATTTTGGTGAAAAAGGTAAGAAGGGGTCTGCTAGTTGGATTCGCAAGATTGAAACCAAGAATCCGGAAGCAGAAGCTGGTAGATTCTATGATCTATTGACAGATGGTGGAAGAGAGAAACCTTTGGCTAATGGACATGGATTTATTACAACAATGCCAGATGGGTCAAAGATAACAATAAGGATTAAGACATCAACTAAAGATAGTCCTGCTGTTGATTTGAATCTGGAAGGGATTCATAATGGTGTTAAAACACATCAGAAGATTCATTTTGTTAGATCTGGAGGTTCAAAATGATAATTCATTGTATTGATAATGCTGGTAAAGAATTATTAAAGTCTTTAATCAGTAAGAAATTGGTTTGTTTTAGGTCTCAGAAAAAAGATAGTTGGAATAAAATTTTTGGAAATATGCTTTTAGTTACAGATGATTCACAAACAGAAATCCGAAATGAATTAACACCAATTGCTTATTTTGGAGATACAGAAGATGTTTCAAAGTTTTATGTAAATAAAATTGATGAAAACAAACCTTTTGAACTAATGGTAGCTGATTCAATAATAGATACTCCTGTTAATGATAATATTTCAGATATTCTTATTGCTCAGGATACAATTGTCGTAAAAGATCCATCTGGAACAATAGTTTATGAAATTACAATTGATACTGCAATAATTCTTAAAATGGAAAACTATTCTTATGTAATCTCACGAGAATGGTCCCTTGAAGAAGAATTAATATTTGTAAAAACTGTTGATTACGAAAAGGCTATTTACTCTATTAAAAAGATTATTGAAGAATGGAGTGATGAAGATGAACATTTGATTGCCAGTTGTAATCGAAAGTTTATCTCAATAAGTTCAATGTGATATTTCTCGGTGAAACTTTTATGAGAACTTACACAGTGATGCCTGTCAGTTCTCATAAAAGTAAAATATTTATTGAATTAATAGGGTATTATTATTTCTTTCTCTTGAATAATTGTCCATACGCTGAAATTAGCATTGTTACACCACTAGCTAACGCCCAGATAGCAATATAAATATGTTCTTTTAGAAGAAAAATGATAATTCCACCTACGAGTTCAATTAAGCCAACAATCAATTGTGTTTTGACATAATGCATGTTTGTAGGGGTTGTATCTTTATTGTTTTTAATGTCATTATGCATTCCAAATATAAATGCAATTATCAGAGCTGCAACCCAAATGCATAAAAGAATTATCCAAATCACATGGTTCTTCATATTTTACCCTTAATAATTTTCAATATAAACAAATTTATCGCATAAATCTGTTTAAAGATGTATTTCTAAAACAAGAAGCTATTGATGATATTTATGGATACTTAAAAAGAATTCCAAAAGCTAATATAAATAATCAACTCTTAGATTTCTTTCATTCACTCGAGAATAATATTATTGTTAATGAGACTGTATTTTCTCCTTTAGTACAATATATAAGGGAACAAAAAAGTAATATTCGTGAAAACAAAAAGATTCAATATTTTGATGGAGAATTAAATGAATATAAATCTATAATTCAGGCGACGAAAGCAATTTTAGAAAATCGAGATGAAATTTTTATTCGCGAATTATCAGTGAGTTTGTTTAATGATTCGAAAAGACTAGAAAAAATTGAATCTTCTGTTCGATCTCTCTTGTATAAATATGGTGAATATGATGATAAGGATACAGTATTAGAAGAGCATAATATAATAAAGACTCCAACTTATGTTTTTGTAAAAGGAAGAGGAATATTGAATTGTGGAGAAAGAATTGACTTGAATAAGGTTTCTGGAGATATAGGACTTTCTACAAAAACTATGAAATCTTTGATTTCGGTTGAATTAAATGGTGCAAATGTTATCACTATAGAAAACCTTACAACTTTTCATAAATATAAACCAAAGAATGAATTAGTTGTATATTTAGGTGGTTTTCATAACAGTATAAAAAGGGATTTTATTAAACTTGTATATAAATGTAATCCAAATAGTTTGTTTAAACATTTTGGTGATATAGATGCTGGAGGTTTTTTGATTTTTGAACACTTGAAGAATAAAACAGGCATCCCTTTTATTACCTATCATATGGACATACCGACCCTTGAAAAATATAAAACATTTTGGATAAAACTTTCAGATAATGATAGAAACAGATTAAAATCTCTAAAAGAAAAAGAATCCACACATTCTGATGTAATTGACTTTATGTTAAATAATAATTGTAAACTGGAACAAGAAGCAGAATTGATAGATTGTAATCAATCGAAATAATTTCCCCAATTTCCCCTATATTGCCAATCCCCCAAATTTATGATAATATCAAATTCGTTCGGGCCATTAGCTCAGTGGTTAGAGCAGAGGACTCATAATCCTTTGGTCCTTGGTTCAAGTCCAAGATGGCCCATGTGTTGGATCTTTTATTTCAAAAACATCCTCAGCAGGAATTCTTTAAAAGCTGTATACGGCTGATAGCGCATAATCACATCAATCCAGGTCTTTTTATCAACTATGCTCTTTTTGTGGCTGAAGGTTTCAAAGCCGACTTTGCCGTGGTAGGCGCCCATGCCGCTTTCGCCAACGCCGCCAAAGCCCATGTTGTTTGTTGCCAGGTGAACGATTGTATCATTAATACAGCCGCCGCCAAAGGAACAGCGTGACAGCACGGTTTTTTCAAGCTTCTTGCTGCTTGTAAAAAGATACAATGCAAGTGGTTTTTGTCTGCTGTTTACAACTTCAAGCATTTCTTCATCAGTTTTGTAAGTAAGGAGTGGCAGAACAGGTCCAAAAATCTCCTGTCCCATAACTGCATCATCCCAGGTAACGTTGTCCATTACAGTTGGTTCAATCTTAAGCTTAGCCGCATCAGACTTTCCGCCGCACACAACTTTGCCTGAATCAATCAGTGAACAAATTCTTTCAAAATGCTTTTGATTAATAATTTTTCCGTAAGCCTGATTTTCCAGTGGCGCACTTCCAAATTGCACAACAATCTGTTTTTTCAACTGTTCAACAAGTGCATCCTTTACAGATTCATGACACAAAATGTAATCAGGAGCAACACAAGTCTGGCCACAGTTCAAATATTTTCCCCATACAATGCGTGTTGCAGTCAATGCAATCTTTGCAGTTTTGTCTACAATACAAGGTGATTTTCCGCCAAGTTCAAGTGTTACCGGAACAAGGTTTTCTGCTGCCTTGCGCAAAACTTCGCGGCCAACTGCCTGACTTCCTGTAAAGAAAATGTAATCAAACTTCTGTTCCAAAAGACATGTATTTTCTGCACGTCCTCCTGTAACTACGCTTACATATTCCGGGTCAAAACATTCTCTAATCAGTTTTGCAATTACACGGCTTGTGTTTTCTGAATATGCACTTGGTTTTACAACGACAGTGTTTCCTGCTGCAAGAGCATCTACCAGCGGATCCATTGTTAATAAGAACGGATAATTCCATGGGCTCATAATAAGCACGGCCCCGCGAGGAGATTTTTTTACAAAGCTCTTTGCAGCAAAGTTTGTAATTGGTGTGGCCCGGTGTTCATCGCGTGCAAACTTTTTAATGTTCTTGAGCATGTAAGAAATCTCTCCAAGAACAAGACCTGCTTCGCACATAAAGCCTTCAAGCGCACTTTTGCCAAGATCGGCAGTCAGCGCATCTGTAATTTCTTTTTCGTTCGCCTTGATATAAGCATAAATCTTTTTAAGCGCCGCAATTCTTGCATTTACAGGCAGTGTTGCCCCTGTTGCAAAATAATCGCGCTGTTTTTGTATGATTGTCTGAATTTCTGCTTGTGTCATTGTCCCATCACCTCGTAGTAAAATCTCTCCAACTCTTTTGCATTCCATAAAATTGGAACAGGATAGAGTGGGTTAGCTTCTTTATCTGCACGGCGTGCCAGCTCCGGAATATCCTCCGTCTTAATTCCCTTAAGCGTAGTCGGAATTCCCATTGCGGCATTCAATCGTTCAATTTCTGCAATAAACTTTTCTGCAGCAACCTGATCAGAATCAGTAGGGAACGCAACTCCTCCGGCAACTGCAAGCTTCTTTAATTTTTTCCATGATTTTGAACCATAAGCACGAAGTAAAATAGGAAGCAGTACAGAATTAGCAAGGCCGTGTGGAATGTTGTAAGCGCCACCTAATGAGTGTGCAACTGCATGAACATATCCAACATACGAACGCGAAAAAGCACCGCCCGCAAGGTTAGAAGCAAGCAGCATATTTCTTCTTGCATTTTCATCCTGCCCGTTTTTGTATGCTTTTTCAATATTTGCAATTATCAACTTTACAGCTCGTATAGAATAATCGCGGGTTTTTCTTGTTGTAGAACCACCTATAAATGCTTCAACCGCATGAGTCATAGCATCCATTCCTGTTGTTGCAGTAAGGCTTGCCGGCAAAGTAAATGTAACTGTCGGATCCAATACTGCAATGCGAGGAATAAGCGGAAAATCGCTGATAGGATATTTATAATGAGTTTTGTCATCTGTAATGACTGTTGTAACTGTTGTTTCGCTTCCTGTTCCTGCTGTTGTAGGAATTGCCGCAAGCAACGGAATGCGTCTGTGAATCTTAAGAATTCCCTTCATTTTTTCAAGAGATTTATGAGGGCAGGCAACACGGGCACCAACAGCCTTTGCACAGTCTATTGAAGAACCGCCGCCAAAACCAATAAGTGCATCGCATTTATCTCCAACATATATAGCAAGTGCTTCATCAACATTCGAAACTGTCGGGTTAGCATTTGTTTTATCATACACAATACATTCAATTCCGTTTTCATCAAGCAGTGTTTCAAGCTTGCCTGTAAGACTTCTAATTACAGGATCAGTTACAAGAAGTACCTTTTTAATACCTTTTGAAGCAAATTCATGCGGTAATTCTTCTATAGAATTAAGGATTTTTGGATCTCTGTAAGGCAGGATTGGAATTGCGATATGAAAGCATCCCTGAAAAACTCTGCAGTAGATTTTTTTGATAATATTCATATACACCTCTGATGTTTTATCTTATTTAGTTACAATATGACAAAAAATGTAAATATGTCAAGATAGAGCCCCAGAATCTCACTCTTTTATCCTTTTCATCCTGTCCATCTTGTTCCAAATTTTATTTGTTTGCAAAAATCCAAAAAATCTTTATAATAAAACAAAAACAGTTACCGAGGTATAAAATCGCCTATGGCAGAAACACTCAAAGAACTTTACGGAAAATATCTTGCGGAGTTTGCTCAAATTTCAAAGGCTGCAGCTAAGATTGACGAAACAGAGATTTACGAAGAAGCAAATCCCGAAACAAGAAAATATATAAGTCTTATTACAAAAGATAATGTACTTCCGGAATCACACATCAATAATATAGAATATTTTAAAGAGTTTTATGATGCAGTTGTAAATCAGGGAAAATCCGGCGTTGTAATGATGGACCATTATTCAAACATGGATCTTCCATGTTTCCTTCAGCTGCTCGAAGATTACGGTGAGCCATGGGCTTTGGATTTTGCAAAAAGAATTGTTGCCATTGCCGGAATGAAGCTCAATGAAGCAGATCCTATTATCCGCGCCCTTACAGAAAGCTTTACTCGTGTTGTAATTTATCCTACAAGAAGCCTTAATTCTGTAGAAGGTCAGGATATTTCGGAAGAAGAAAAAGAAGCAGAACGCCAGCGTGCAAGAAAAATTAATTTTGCTGCAATGCGCGCTATGGATGGCTGTAAAAAACGCGGTCAGATTATTCTTGTATTCCCAAGTGGAACAAGATATCGTCCTGGAAAGCCGGAAACAAAACGCGGTCTTCGCGAAATTGACAGCTACCTTCGTTTGTTCGATCTTCTGCTTCCTGTTTCAATTAATGGAAATGTACTTCGTCTTAATCCTGATAATCCTGAAAATATGGTTATGGATTTAGTTACTCCAGACGTTGTTACCTTGACGGCAGGAAAGATGATTGAATGTAAACCGTTCCGTAACAAAATTTTGGAAACAGTCCCAGCTGATCACCCGGATCCAAAGCAGGTAACTGTAGACACCGTAATGGATATTATCGAAGAACTTCATAATTCAGGGGAAAACTAATATGATTAATTTATTCAAAGAAGCTGCCCGCGTATCTTATCCTGGTCGCGGTATTGTAATTGGTCGCAGTGAAGATGGCAAAAAGGCCGTTGCTGCATATTGGACAATGGGACGCAGTGCCGGAAGCCGTAACAGAATTTTTGTAACAGAAACAGAAAACGGTACTGAAGTTGTGCGCACAAAAGCTTATGATGAATCTCTCATTGCCGGAGACCCAAGCCTGATTATTTATGCTGCCGTACGCGAGCTTGGAAAAAAGACAATCGTAACAAACGGAGACCAGACAGATACAATTTACGAAGGTCTTCAGAAAGGGCTTACATTTGAGCAGGCTCTTCGTTCACGCAAATACGAACACGATGCTCCAAACTATACTCCACGCATTTCTTCACTTATTGATATTGAAGGTGGTGCCCTTAAATACACTCTTTCAATTCTCAAAAGTGATGACGGAAACGGAGACTGTACTCTTCGCCAGACTTTTGATTACGATGCTCCTTTTGCAGGTGAGGGCCGTTATATTCACACTTACGAAGGTGACGGAAATCCTCTTCCAAGCTTTAAGGGTGAACCTGTAAAAGTAGAAATTACCGGCAACATTGAATCATTTACAGACAAGCTTTGGAATTCTCTTAATGCAGATAACAAGGTTTCTCTTTTTGTTCGCTTTATTGATATTGCAACTGGAGATTACGAGGAGAAAATCCTAAACAAAAATGAGTAAGCCGCAGAATCCAAAAATCTTTAAACCGATGACTCCGCAAAAATCACTTCAGTTCCTGTTGCTCGGACTGTTGTGGTTTTTATTTTCAATTCCTGTAATTACAATTGGCGCCGCTACATGTTCTGTTTTTTATGTTGCCCTTAAAATCTTAAATGACGACGATGACATTCATGTGTTTAAGCTCTTCCTTAAAGGAATTAAAGAAAACTTTGTGCAGGGGTTGCTCATGTTCCTTGTTTCTGCCGTAACTCTTGGCGGAGCAGGGGCACTCATCTGGTGGATTTTAGAAAAATCGGGCAGAGGCATTCCTCTTGTTTGTCTTGCCATTGGCGTTTGCTTTATAGTTCTTGTTCTTAATATTTTTGCGTACCCAATTATCGGTCGCTACGAAAATTCTTTTTCAAATTCTCTCCGCAATACTGTAGCACTGGCATTTACTTATAACCACGAAACATTGCGTGTTGCCGGATTTGTTGCTGCAGAACTTGGAATTGCAGGTGCTCTTTTTCATCTTAATCTTTTTGCGGGACTTGCATCTCTTTTATTTTGGCCTTCTGTTATCTTCTATACAATAGCCTGTTTTATGGCCAGCATTTTTTATCGTGTCGAAAATCCTGTTAAGTATGACGACGACGAGAAAATATAAAGGAGTTTATTATGAAAAAGAGAGTGTTGCACATTTTTGCCGTTGCAATTATGTGTGTGGGCGTTCTGTTTGTTTCTTGCGGTAGCGATGACTCTAAAAAGCTTACCCCACAGGAACAGCTGAACTCGGCATTAACAAAAGCTGTTATTGGAAACATGGAAACCTTTGCTGAAGGTCTTTCTCAAACAAAAAATGCATTTGATGTAAAGAATTTTGGCAACAATATTGTTTTATCTGTTTCGATAGGCGATTCACTTCGTCCTATGGTTAAAGCTTTATTAGACGATGAAGATTTAGATGTAAATACCGACTGGTTTAATTCAGTTCAGGTTTCGCTCAAAACTGTTTTGAACGATAACGCCATGCAGTTCAAGGTAAAAGCCGGTCTTAATAATACAGATATCATTTCAGTAAATCTCATGGAAGATTCAAAAAATGCCATGGCATATTTTAGCATTCCAGAGCTTACGACAACTAATTTTTCAATTAAAGAAACAGATATCGGTTATACTGCAAAAGAACTTATCAATCAGTATTTGCGCGAAGTTGAATTCCTTTCAAGTATTCCAGACAAATCAGTTTTCACAGGCTTATCAAAGGAATTGTTGAATGCAGTTCTTGCTCCGCTCAATAATGTTTCCCGCTCAAAAGCAACTGTTAATGCCGGATTAAACGATAAGCAGTCTGTTGCTGCAGAATATACAGTTCTTTCTGTTGTTCTTAATGAAGCTGCAGGCGCAGAAATTTCAAAATCACTTTGTACTGCAATTAAAGACAGCAGTAATGCAAGAACTCTTGCAGCCTGGTTCGCAGACTTCTATTCTAAGCAGTATGGCGAAAAACCCCGTACAAAAGACATTATTGATTCTATCGTAGAAGAGCTTGAATATTCTATGGATGATCTTTTCTACTATGGCGATGTTAATGTTGATTTTTATGTAGATGCAAAATCAAATCTTATCGGTACAAGAGTAGAAATTGAAGATGAAGGTGTTATACTTGCCGCAATGCCACAGTCTGGAAAAGCATTCGGATATACAGTTGCCATTGCCGAAGGAAATCCTTCAGACATCAATTTTTCAAATATCTCAAACAGAGCACTGGCAGTAATCAATGGCTATGGTTCTTATACCGGCGGAAAAATGACAGGCGACTTTAAAGTTATGGCCGAAGGTGATGATATTTTGAGTTTTGAAACAAAGAATCTTGATATTGCTGCCCTTAAAGCTGTAAAGACAGACGGTTCCATTACAATTCATCCAACTTCTTATGCAAAAGATGCCATGGAAGATTACTTCTATAATTATGATGATACATTTACTTCACTTGCAGATAACATGGATTTGCAGATTAACATGACTCAGAAAGATAGAGATTCTGTAAAATATGAAGTTGTTCTTCTTAACGGAAATTCTCCTTACTGTTCATATTCTGTTTCAAGTACAAATGAAAAGCCTGTTACAGATACATTCCCTACTGCAAATGTCGTAAACATTGATGAAGATTCTGTTTCTGAATATGAAGATATTCTTAAAACAATTGATACTTCAGCAGTTGTAAGTAATCTTAGAAAGGCAAAGGTTGCAGATGAATACCTTGTTCCTCTTGAAGGCATTACAACAGATGCTCTCATGGATCTTGTAGAAGATTATGTAGGTGGCGGTAGTTATTATGATGATTACTATGATTATGATGATTACTACGACTACGATTACGATGATTACTGGTGGTAATACCATTGGATTTAGAAGTAATCTCACTTTGTAAATCATATCGAAAGCATAAAAAATCGGAGGTTCTTAACGGACTTTCGTTATCTGCCGACAAGGGTTCAATCATATCAATAGCAGGGAGCAATGGAAGTGGAAAATCTACGCTGCTCTCTGTCCTTGCCGGTATTTTGCCTTCAGATTCCGGAAGCTTTTTATACTGCGGTGATGATTTACTAAAAAACAAAAAAAAACTTTCTTCTCTTATAGGATATGTTCCTCAGGAAAATGTTCTTATGGAAGAGCTTACAGGGCTTGATAATCTTAAGCTGTGGTACAGTCCTTCTGCTCTTGAAAAAGCAGGTGCAGAAGACGGAATCCTTTCAATTCTTGATGTTTCTTCCTTTATAAATAAAAAAGTTTCGCAGATGTCCGGCGGAATGAAAAAGCGTCTTTCAATTGCATGTGCAGTTGCGCGGAATCCAAAAATCCTTCTTCTTGATGAACCTTCAGGCGCTCTTGATCTTTTATGTAAGCAACGGCTTTATGAATATTATAAAAGCTTTGCCGCTGCCGGAGGAATTGTTATTCTTGCAACACACGAAATAGAAGAAATTGAAATGAGCAATAAGGTTTATGTTTTTAAGGAAGGAATTCTTATTCCTTATGAATATGACGGAAATCCTTCTAAAATAATTGCTCTGCTTGCCACGGAGAAAAATATTTAAATGCGGTTGTTTTTTCGGTTTGTCAAAGCGCAGTATAAAAGATTTTTTTCTTCTTCCGTTCCTCTTTTTATTTTTTCTACAGTTTCTTTTTGCGTGATTTTTTTTATTGCCTGGATTTTTATTCAGAATATGAGCTTTTCCGGGAATAAAAGGCGCATTCCAATTGGAATTGTAGGCGATATTGACGTTCCGTATCTGGATGTTGGTATTTCAACTCTAAAATATGTAGACTCATCTAACATTTTTGTTGACGTAATGCAGCTTTCTTTGCAAGATGCCCAGAAACTCATGAAAAAAGGAAAGCTTTCTGCTTATGTAATTATTCCTCCCGGTTTTATGGAAGCCGTTATGGACGGCAGTAATGATATTCAGGCAACTTATGTTACATCTGCCGGTGCACAGGGTATCGAAAGCGTTTTTAAGGATCATATTGCAACAATCATTTCTTCAATGCTGGTAAATGCTCAGGCCGGCATTTTTGCAATGGAAAATCTGTCTTTAGAATACGGCCAGCGTTCTTCGCTTTCTAAAAATGTTTATGATATGAATGTAAAATATGTAGACTGGGCGCTTGATAGAACTAAATTTATTCGTTTGCAGGAGTATCCGCTTTCAAATGGCGTAACCATCTACGGCTATTACCTTTGTGCCGCAATAATCACTTTTATTGTTTTTATGTGCATGGGTTTTGTTCCGCTTTTTGCACAAAGAAATAACGGAACTTTTCGTTTTTATTCCGCGTCAGGACTTAATTCAGCTTCTCAGGTTATATCAGAATTTCTTGCCTTTTTTAGCATGCAGCTTGTATGTGTAATTCTTGTGTATTTGATTATTAGTTTTTCTGCACTTTTCGGTGCGTTTTCTCTTGAAGAATGGAAATATTGCGGGGCTGTCAGAGGCATTTTTTCAATGTTTGCCGCAACCATCCCCGTGCTTTTAATGCTTTCTTCCTTTGAGTTTTTAATATTTGAGCTCGTTCAGGGAACAATTCAGTGTGTTCTTGCTCAATTTTTACTTGGATTTTGTCTTTGTTTTACGGGCGGTGCGTTTTATCCGCTGAATTTCTTTCCGTATGCAGTTCAAAAAATAGGGGAGCTTCTGCCGGTTGGAAAAGCAATTCTTCTTTTAGATTCGTCTTTGTCTTCTCAAGTTATCCTTACCCAGAAAATTGATCTTTGGGCACTGCTTTTTTGCCTTCTTTATACACTGATTTTTATTTCGGCTTCAATTTTTGCACGCAGTAAAAGAATAAGGAGCGCCGTATGAAGTTTTTACTGCTGCTCCAAAAGCGAATTCTAAATAAAAAATCATTTCTTGCTGTATTATTCCTTATAATTCCGGTTGTTGTGGGCATAAAAATCTGTTCAAATCAAAAAAGCGGTATTCTTAGAATTGCCCTCTTTCAAAGCCAAAGCACTCCAATGGGCCAGCAGATTTTTGACAGCCTTAAAAATGACATTCCTGCCTTTAATTTTATTGAATGTCAGGACGAAACTGAAGCGCAACAGCTCGTATATAATAAAAAAGCAGATGCTGCCTGGATTTTTGATTCTGATTTTGATTCACGAATAAAAAAATCGGGGAGTGAAGGGCGTGTGCTTCCCGTTGTAACTGTACTTCAAGGCGAAGATACTGTTTTCCTTGCATATTCCCGCGAAATATTAATAAGCAGAATTTTCCCGTTATTCAGTTATGAAGCCTACTGCGGTTTTGTTAATGAAAGAATAGGTTCTGTTTCTCAAAACGATCTGCAAACCTGGTACCTCAGGTATTCAGATATTCCGGAACTTTTTGTGCATCAAACTCAGGGTGAACAGAATGTGTCTTCTTCATATCTGCTTTCACCTTTAAGGGGTATGCTTGCAATCTGGATTTTTATCTGTGGTTTTGCTGCAACACTTTATTATATAGATGATATTGAAAAAAAACGTTTTGTCTGGCTTGAAGGCGCAGGGAAGTCTTTTGGATTTTATCTTGTATTTGTGCTTATCCCCCTGATTGACTGTTCAATAATCTTTTTAATTGCCGTTCTAACGGGAGGAATTTTTACAACTCTGCTCAGGGAGCTTGCCGCACTTTTGCTTTTAATTCTTTCCGTTGCATTTTTTGTAAATCTTTTACGCCTGATTACCCGCAGAAAATATCTTTTTTGTGCAGCAATTCCTCTTTTAATTATTCTTATGCTTGTTTTAAGTCCGGTTTTCTTAAAGGTAAATCAGTTTGTACCGCTTCAATTTGCTTTTCCGGTTTTCTACTATTTGAATGCAATTTATTCCACCTGGTACCTTGGATTTTTTGCTTTGTACACAATCATTCTTGCAGTAATAAATATTGTGTTAATGCGTTTTAGAAGTTATAATTTTTAACATGAAGAAATTTTTGTTTATCATTTTATCATTAATTGCGGCTTCCGTTTATGCAGTTCCTCTTCCAGAAGGAACCGATGCCCGCATTACCAGCGTAAAACAGGAAGGTGGAAAAATTGTATATGTTCGCCTTTCTGAAAAAACTACTGTTAATACTCCGGTGGGGCCCATAACAGTTTCTGATGACCTTCGCTTTAATCAAGACGGCCAGGTTATAGAATGTAAGCCAAGCCTTTCCGGCGAAATTGAAACTCCAATTGGAAAGCTCAAATATGATAGTAACAGACCCCTATACTTTTACGATTCAGGTTGTGTTAAACAAATATACATTTATCCATCGCAAGAAATAACTATTGCAGCGGGAACCTTCAACATTTCTTCCGGCTGGCTTCTTTTATACGAGAATTATGTTCCTTTCCGCTTTGACCTAGCAAGAAATGCAGATTTGACCCTTCCAAGCGGAACAATCAAGCTAAGCACAAATACAATGACCTTTAATGCAGATGGAACAATCAATTCCTTCTATGTTTCAGAAACCGCTCCCCTGCAGACATCAATTGGTAAGGTTTATCCAAGAAGATATTCTTTGCTTTCCTTGTATCCGGATGCTTCTATTAAATCTATAGTTTCTGAAGATATCTGTATGGTTACAGTTGCCGATTCTCTTATTTTTACATCAGCCGGCACAGAAATAACCTTTAATCAAGAAGGCAAGGTGAACCGCTTTGTTACCGATGCAGAAGAATTAAACTTGAACGGCTTTGAACTAAAATTCAATGATTCTTATAAAAAGTATGTTTATGTTCATGAGGATAATTCCTTTGTGCTTATGCCTTATACTTCGGAGTATTCAAGCCGCTCCCTTTATTTTTCTATTGCTAAGCAAAAATTCTACGAGCCTTATGGCGTTTATTTTCCTAGTAATTTTAATGTGTTTTATATGTGGAAAGGCGGTAGCAATGGTATGGAGGCTGAAATGTACTGCTTAGATATAGAAGGTGAGCCTGTAGCCGTATACAGAGTCCCTGTGAGAATTCCACGCTACAGTTATAATGATTATCAAACGGAATCTTTCCTTAATCTTTTCTATAATAAGCCTTTGGTTTTGGACGACGAGGCTAGCATTATTGCCTACCTGAAGGAAGATCTTCAGTTTAATGAGATAAAAGATTATGCTGAATTTGTCTACACCCTTGAACCGGTAGAAGACAAGTGATACAAAATTAAATGTTCAAAAGACTAAAGCTTCTTTTTATATTTCTCTTATGCCTTTCGAATTTTACCTTTGTCTTTGCAGAGGATGTTTCGGATTACATAAGGGAAATATCAGACCACTTCAAAGACTATGAGCTGGAAAGTGATTTTGTAGTTGCCTTAGTTTATCCGGAGCTTGTTCGTTATAATCAAAATCGCGACCTGCTTGAAGCGGCAATAGACCGCCTGATTTTTTCGGTTACTGATGAAATCAACGGCTGCTCCATTGGTCCCATGCAGATGAAGCCCGGTTTTGCAATCAATATAGAAAAGCTGGTTGAAGAATCCCGGGAGCTTTCAAAAAAATACAGCCTCTTGGCTTTTCCCCCGGCATCTTCTTTAACTATAAGAATTGACCGTATTGCCAGACTAAAGGATATTGAATGGCAGTGCCTGTATCTTAAAGCCTTTATAGAAATCTGCCTGCAAAAATATCAGCTTAAGCAAAAAGACAGACTTTACCAGCTTGAAATTCTTGCCGCCGCCTATAATGCCGGAATTAATTATTCTATTGAAGAGCTTCAAAGCCTGCGCTCCCTTGATTATGTAAAAAAATCAAAGGATTATTATTTGAATAAGAAGTAATTTGCCGCACCCTTAAACATATTCCCATTTCTTCATTTTTATTCTATTATAAAGTCCTATGAAAGAACTTGAATTAAAATACGGATGTAATCCAAATCAGAAACCCGCACGCGTTTTTATGGAAAATGGTGATTTACCAATCACTGTTTTGAATGGCAGACCAGGCTATATCAATTTGCTCGACGCCCTCAACGGCTGGCAGCTTGTAAAAGAACTTAAAGAAGCAACAGGCCTTCCGGCTGCAACAAGCTTTAAACATGTAAGCCCTGCCGGTGCCGCAGTTGGACTTCCACTTTCCGACACTTTAAAACAGATTTATTTTACAGGTGATGTTGAACTAACTCCATTGGCTTGTGCTTATGCCCGCGCTCGTGGTGCAGACCGCATGTCTAGCTTTGGAGATTTTATTTCGCTCAGTGATGAGTGTGATGAAGCAACAGCTCTTCTTATTAAAAAAGAAGTTTCAGACGGTGTAATTGCCCCTTCTTATTCTGCCGCAGCACTTGATATTCTCAAAGCAAAGAAAAACGGAAACTACTGTGTTATTCAGATTGATTCTGCCTACGTTCCAGCCGAACTTGAACGAAAACAGGTTTTCGGTGTTACTTTTGAACAGGGTCACAACTTCCTTAAGATTGACGAAGCTTCTGCACTTTCAAACATCGTAACAAAGAATAAGAATATGAGCGAAGATGACAAGAGAAATCTTATCATTTCCCTCATCGTTCTTAAATACACACAGTCTAACAGCGTATGCTTTGTAAAAGACGGTCAGGCAATTGGTATTGGTGCAGGCCAGCAGAGCCGCGTTCACTGTACACGCCTTGCCGGCCAGAAAGCAGATAACTGGTGGCTCCGTCAGTGTCCAAAGGTACTCGGTTTACAGTTTGTAGATGGAATCAAACGCGCAGACCGCGATAACGCAATTGACGTATACATCGGCGAAGAATACATGGATGTCCTTGCAGAAGGCAAATGGCAGAATATCTTCAAAGTAAAACCAGAAGTTTTCACCCGCGAAGAAAAAGCCGCCTGGATCGCCAAGAACACAAATGTAGCTCTCGGTTCCGACGCCTTCTTCCCCTTCGGCGACAACATCGACCGCGCCCACAAAAGCGGCGTAACTGTCATCGCCCAGCCAGGTGGTTCCGTACGTGATGACCTAGTTATCCAATCCGCCGATAGCTACAACATGGTAATGTGTTTCAACGGCATCCGCCTCTTCCACCATTAATTTTTGGTAAAAGGATGGATTGTATAGAAACCCATTTTTATTAGATGCGGCTTATATAACTTAAGGAAACCAGAAAAAGAATCAATAATGGTTAATTGATTCAATTTGAAAAAATATCGGATACGGAGCGGGAATTGACAGGCGGGTGCTTCTGAGAATTTTTGGCGCATGCCAACGAGAAAATTCGAGGATTTGCAACGCAAACCGCAGGATTTTATCAAGAAAAAAATTGCTCAGCCTGCACCCGACTGTCAATTCACGCGGGAGTAGCCGGTATTTTTTCTACATAAATTTAGTATTCAACCTATTGAATTCATTTTAAAATTTCATTATATTTGTTAAACCCATCTAAAAATGGGTTTTCTATGCAAATTCTTCCGGGGTGCTGACCGGAATATAAAATAGGAGAATAGGCGATGCCTACAATAAATCAATTAATCCGTCAGGGTCGTAAGTCTGTAGCTAACAGAACCAAGTCTCCCGCGCTTGAGTCTTGTCCACAGAAACGTGGTGTTTGTACACGTGTAATGACTCAGACACCTAAGAAACCAAACTCAGCTCTTCG
>JAEEGL016315884.1_pt1 | contig 21275 bp, 14 predicted proteins | sample 9134231 | NCBI WGS metagenome assembly JAEEGL01 (sample SAMN16246548, study PRJNA631951) | gut metagenome | biome: gut microbiome; feature: rumen; material: fiber-attached | host: Bos | place: Iran: Karaj | collected 2018-10
AAGCACAAAGGTCCCGCTTACAGCAGCTTCGTTTTTACCGGCCCTTATCTGAGAAACTTCGGCCTTCCCTCCAAGTAAAAAGGACAAAGCTCCAATTAAAATGGATTTTCCGGCTCCGGTTTCTCCACTAAGAACCGTAAAGCCTTTATCAAATTCAAGATAATCATTTTCTATAAGGGCAAAATCTTTAATGTTTAATTCTTCAAGCATAAGGCTCACCTCGCCAATTTAATTTTGAACGAAGGGCGTTGAAAAATTTTTCCTGAGTACAGGATATAAGCTTTATTTTTTTATCCAGAATTTTAATTTGTATTGTGTCACCAGGCTGCAGGGCTACCGGGCTTTGTCCGTCTACAATCATGCAGATTTCCTTAGTGCGGCAGGGCTGAATGTTTATACATAAAAGTCCGTCTGCCCTTAAAACGATAGGCCTGCTTGAAAGAGAAAAAGAATTGATTGGAGTTAAGACAATTGCATCCAGCACAGGGTCTAAGATTGGTCCGCCTGCAGAAGCAGAATAGGCTGTAGAACCTGTTGGAGTAGAAATTATTGCACCGTCTGACTTTAAGCGGCAAAGAGGACTTCCATCGTACAAAACCTCCATGGCAACAGTACGGGCCGTGTGCCTTGCGCTTATTACTACATCATTAAGTCCAATAAGCCGGGCTTCTTCCTTTCCATTCCTGATAAGGCTTGCCTGCAGCATGCTTCTGTACTGGAAGGGAGCCTGACCCTGCAAAAAGGACTCAAGACAGGTCTGCCATTCATTAGTTTGTACTGATGCCATAAAACCAAACTGACCAAGGTTTACGGGAAAAACAGGAATGTCATATTCCAGACAGTTACGAGCTGCAAATAAAACAGTGCCGTCGCCGCCAAGAGTTATTACAAATTCATATTGGAAAAAAGGAGTGTTTTCATTAAAACCGTCAAAGTTCAAAAAATCACATTCTACATTCTTTTCTTTAAGAAAGGCGGATATATCCTGGGAAAGAGAAAGAGATTCTTTTTTACCTGTGTTTATAATGATTAAAACTTTTTTCATTTTACTCCTTTCTTTTTATGGCAGAGTACCCAGAACCTTTACGATTTTTGCAGTCTGAACATGAGTAAGACGAGGGTAAAGAGGAAAATGTGCAGTTCTAAGCAAAAGTGACTTTGCATGAATACAGGACTGAGAAAGCTCATCCTTAAGGGCAATTACAGAACCTTCAAAAGCAAGACTGATTTCTATATCCTTTTTGGCTGTGTAGGATTTTACATCCTTAAAAGAGCTGTTCAAAATCAGAGGAAATGAACACATTGTAGAGCCCCCCTCTGTATCGCGGGCAAAGGTCTTATGACGGCCAATCATGCAGGAATGCTGGTACATGGAAAAAATTTCGCGGCGGGTTGCTTCGTTTCTTGCAAACTCCTTAAGCTGAACCCAGGCAAGAGCACTGTTAATATCAGGCAGAAGATCTGTAAGAGGAGCTTCGTCGGTATATTTTTTAAGGACAATCCATTCGCGGCGGCCAGGTGCCATAAGGACAGCTCCGCCTCCGGCAGTAATTACATCTCTTTCTTCCAGCCCAAGAATTGTGTAGAGGCCAAAAAGCCCGGCCTTTTTTCTTTCTTCCGTCGGGTTTCCGTTTTCATCTTTAATTGCAAGAGAAGCACCAGCACTTTGAGAAATATCTTCTACTACCGGAATGCCAAGCCCGAGGATTGCTTCAAAATCCGGCAGGATTCCTTCTGTTTCATGAAGAAGCAGGAGACGGCCTCCATTTTGAATACCCTTTTGAATTTCTTCCAGGCCTACCAGGGCATCGGCTTCCTGAACATCAAGCACTAAAGGCTGATAGCCCAGAGATTCAATAACCTGATAATGCCAGGCCGGGGCAAGTGCGGAAATCATAATTTTATTAGATTTTTCCAGATCCAGACTCAAAAGAATATATTTAAGGGCAACAGCCGGACTGCGCAGGGCAACCGCACCGTCACATTTAAAAAATTCTTTAACCTGCTGGATTAATCTTGCGTTTAACTCGCCGGGGCCTATTTTTTCATCGACCATGCAGGTTAAAACCGCATCCATTTCTTTTCTACGAATTGTTGAACTGTATGTTTGTATCATTAATTTAATTCGATTATTTTCTGTAATTCTTTTGCGTCGAACAACTTCCGAATATTAAGCATAATGAGGTAACCGTTTTCTTCCCGGATTACACCCTCTATATATTCAGAACCAATACCTGTTAACATCTGAGGGGGCTCTTTTACATCTTCTGACTTTACAACTACTACACGAGCAACCTTATCTATAATAATACCAATCTTGTTATTATCAATGTTAAGAATTATAAAGCCGCCTTCAAAATCCGTTTCTTCCTTTTCCAAGGCTTGAATTCTAAAGCGTTTATGTAAATCTATAATTGGAATAATTTCACCACGAAGATTAATAATTCCTTCCACATAATAAGGAGCATTTGGAATAACACGCACATTCTGTAAACGGACAATTTCCTTTACATCCATGATGTTTACACCATATAATTCATCTCCAAGCTGAAAAGTTACCAACTGGAACTGTGTTTCTTCTGCAGCCATATTTCCCCCAAAGAAATAATTGTCTTTCTATCTATAATACTCCCAAAAACGTAAATTTGCAATATAAATCGTGGATTGGTCTATACTAAGCTTACTGCAAGGGTCGGCCTGTATTTTAATCTACCACGAACAAACATAAAGCATTTACGCTTTTTATACCGGCCTCCTTTAATAAAAGGGCGCAGCTTTCGATTGTCGAACCTGTTGTACAAACATCATCCAGCAAGATTACAGAATCCGGCATGGCTGTGCCATAAGGTTTTAAAACTTTATGTATTTGACCGGCCTTTATGCAGGAATAAGAATGACCAATTTGTTTTAAACGCCCTTCTCTGTCAAGCTTTTTCTGCTGCATAGAGGTTTTTCTTTCCAGCAATCGCAGGATTTTAAAACCATATTTATATTCCAGAATATTGCACAATTCATCTATCTGGTCCCAGCCCTTTTCCCGGATTTTTCCTTTACGAGGGGGTACCGGTACAATAAATTGTGTACCAAGCTTTTTTAGTACAGGTCTTAAGAGGCCTGCAAACAATAAAGATATTATTCTTTCCTCCTGACTTTTCCATTTAAACATAAGTTCTTTATTCCATAATCTATAGGGAAAAAGAGGCAGCATGGAGTCCGGGCTTTTTAAGATTACTTCTTCCCTGCAGCTGAAGCAGCTGTCTTTTGTAGAAAGAAGTTTTTTTCCACAGACAGAACAGCGGTTTTCATAAAGAGCAGGATTGCGGGTATTAAAATGTTTATCCCTACATTTTTTACAGACAGGATACAAAAAGCTTTTTTGTCCGCAAATAATGCAGCTTTTTCCTCCCTCTATAAAGGCAAAGAGGCATCTCAAAAGAAATTTTAAGTCTTCTGCAATAAGAAAAAATATTTTTTTCATATACTATAGTTAACAAAAAAAATGAGGAAAATAGGAAGTAAATTCCGAAATTTTTAAAAAAAAAAGTGATTTTTTGTGGGATTGCCACGCCCTGCGGGCTCGCAATGACGAAAGCTTTTGTTCGAGAGGACGAATGTTTTTATTCGCGAGGACTTAGAGGCCGGACAGGGACTTTTTCCATTTTGCCAGAGTTTTTAAGGCATCCATTGGAGTCATATTATCTGTATCACAGGAAAGAATTTCAGAAATTATAATTTCTTCATCGCTGAAAAGCCCCGGACTGGCAGGAGGAAGAGCCGGCCCGGTTTTTACTTCTGCAAGAGGAATGTCTGCTTCTAAAGAAGCCTTACCGGCAGCCAGAGCCTGAATATGAGCAAGAATTACATTTGCCCTGTCTATTACAGGCTGAGGCAGGCCCGCAAGCTTGGCAACATGAATTCCATAAGAATTTTCCGTTATGCCTTCTACAACCTTGCGCATGAATACTACAGAGCCGTTTTCTTCATTAATCTTTAAGCAAAGCTTTTTAAGATTTGGATGCTCCATTCTTGTAAGTTCATGATAATTAGTTGCAAACAGAGTCTTACACTTTACCGTATCTAAAAGATATTCGCTGACAGCCCTGGCAATTGCAAGTCCGTCTTCGGTGGAAGTACCACGGCCTACTTCATCCATAATGACAAGAGACTTTTCTGTTGCGGAACGAAGGATATTTGCAGTTTCCGTCATTTCTACAAGGAAGGTAGATTCTCCCTTTGCAAGATTATCGCTGGCACCTACCCTGCAGAAAATCCTGTCTACAATTCCAATTCTGGCACTAACGGCAGGAACATAAGAACCTGTCTGGGCCAGCAGGGCTATAAGTGCATTCTGCCTTAAATAAGTACTTTTACCGGCCATATTCGGACCTGTAATAAGATTAAAGGAAGGAATTCCGTCATTATTCTGGGCACTTATTTTAGTATCATTGGGAATAAACTCTCCCGTAGGAAGATGGGCTTCTACGACAGGATGCCGTCCGTCTGTAATTTCAAAAAGTGTAGAATTAAGAATCTGAGGCTTTACCCATCTGTTATTTATGGCCGCTCTTGCAAGAGAAGCAGAAAGGTCAGTAATTGCAATTTCATCAGCCAGCTGTAAAAGATATTTAATATACTGCTTGAGGGATTCCCTGATTTCCAGGAAAAGATCTCTTTCAAGCTCTAAGATTTTACCGGCAGATTCGTTGAGCTCTTGTTCCAGAGACTGAAGCTTTTCTGTCGTATATCTGTCTCCGTTTACCAAAGCTCTTCTCATGATAAAATGAGAAGGTACGGCAGAAAGCTTTCCCTTAGAAACTTCAATGCAATATCCGGAAGCATTGTTATATTTTATTTTAAGAGTTGAAATGCCTGTCTTTTCTCTTTCTTCTGCTTCATATTCTGCAAGGACCTTGTTAAAATTGTCATGAATGGCTCTCCAGTGGTCGAGCTCTTCAGACCAGCCTTCCTTAATGATTCCGCCATCTGTAATTGAAGTAGAAGGATCTTCGAGAATTGAATTTTCAATTAACTGAATTATGGAAAGGGAGCTTTGAGATTCTATAAAAGAAAAATCAAAGGCAGAAAGATATTCCTTTACATCAGCCCAGGCCTGTAAACTGGAACTTAAAGCTCTTAAATCTTTAGGATGAGCCCTGTCCATGGCAATGCGGCCGGCAAGTCTTTCTATATCCAGAATTTGAGATAAATCCTGCTGCACCTTATTCAGACTATCCTTGTCCTGGTAAAAGGCCGTAATTCTGTTCTGTCTTTCATAAATGGCATTTAAATCTGTAAGGGGGAATAAAAGCCAGTTTCTTAAAAGTCTGGAGCCCATTGCAGTTTTTGTAAAGGAAAGACATTCTAAAAGTGAATAAGCAGAAGTACCGTCCCTTATATTTTCTGTTATTTCAAGATTTCTTCTGGAAGAATCGTCAATAATCAAAAAATCATTATCATTATATTTTATTATTTCTTTTATATGAGGAATTTTAGTATTGGTAGTTTTATCAAGATAATCAAGAAGAAAACCAGCAGGGGCAATTTCAGAATCAGTTTCTTCCAGGCCAAAGGGTTTTAATGAGATTGTGGAAAACTGCTGGAGCAATCGTTTATAAGAAAGCTCCATATTAAAATCCCAGTCGGGATAATATGAAACAGAAATTTGAGTCTGACCGGAAAGGACACTTTGAATGTCCTGATTATTCTTTAAGGATACAGGTAAAAGAATTTCCCTTGGATTTGCACGGTTGAGTTCTTTTGCAAAAAAATCTGACATTTTTGAGGCATTCCAGGAGGTAGCCTTGAAGGAAGAAGTTGTAACATCTATAAAAGCAAAAGCTGCCCTGCCCTTTACGACAGCAAGAGCCGCCAGATAATTTGCCTTGTTGCCTTCCAGATATTCGGCTTCTACCGCAGTGCCCGGAGTTATTATTTCTACAACCTTGCGCTCTGCAATACCTTTACCGGCTTTGGGAATTTCTCCAACCTGCTCGCAGATTACGATTTTTTTTCCAAGCCGCAAAAGTCTGGCTATATAAACCTTGGCAGCATGATAGGGAATTCCGCACATTTTTTGACTGGCACGATGGGTTAATGTAAGATTAAGAAGCCGGGAAACCTCTACGGCATCATCATCAAACATTTCATAAAAATCGCCTAATCGAAAAAACAGAACTTCGTTCTTATACTGTTGTTTCACCGAAAGATACTGCTGCATCATCGGTGTAAGATTCCGGGTATCCTCCATCATCTGGTAAAAACCTGCCTAAAGTCCCAGCTTTTGAATAACCTGTTCCGTAATGTCTATTGAATTACTGTACCACAAAATTGAGTTGGAAGCCTGCAGACTAAGAATCATACTGTAGCCGCCGCTTTCGGCAATCTGGCCCAGAGTATTATAAAGCTTTTTGTAAAAATCATCAGAAGATTCCAGAGATTTGAGCATAGAATCAAGCTCAACATTTTTGGCATTAGTATATTCTGTCAGGTAATCTGTCTTTTTGATTATTTCGGCTTCTACTTTAAGGGCCTGTGAATCATTTCCGTTTTTTTCGTACTCCAGTTTTTTCTGCTGAAGGCTCTTGAGTTCAGAAGTTCTTTTTTCAATTTCCTGCTGAAACTCTTCCTTCTTTTTTTCGTAATTTCTTATAGGAGCAGAATTCTTAAAATAAACACTGTAAACCTTTGAAGTATCTACAACTCCAAATTTTGTAATCTGCTGGGCTGCTGCAGTACCCAGGGCAAACAAAAAAACAAGAGCAAAAGCTGTAAAAAATCTGTAAGTTTTTTTCATTATGAACTCCTTATATAAGAATTATACTATCTGTTTACTATATTAAAGGAAAGAACAAACTGGTATGGATTATAACCATTTTTTCCTCCCCACTTAAACTTTCCGTCTATAATCTGGTATCGCCAGGTAAAAAGCAGATGCAGAGGGAACTGCTGCAACAAGAAGCGGATTCCCGGTCCCATACTAAAGTAGAAATCATTCAAAGAAAGATTATTGAAAAGCTGATTAATTTCCTGCTTTACGACAACGGCATCATGAATAAAGTCTACGCCTACTACACCCGGAACTATTGGAACACGGAATTCCAGCTGGGTATTCCACAAAAGTTTTCCCTTGGTTTCAGAAGAACGATAAAGCTCTACCCATCCGCGTCCGGTAAGCATTCCATCAATATATGGTTTATTTGAATCACTTATGATTGAGTTGTTAATAGGGAAAAGCATTGTTAAGCCTGTATAGGCAGCAAAGACTCCCTTAATAGAATTCTTTTCGTTTAAGGCAAGATTAAAAAGCGTAAAGTAACCTTCGAGTTTTGTTTCTGAGCTTACAAAGAACTCTTTTTCGATTACCGGAACAAGACCATTAAAGGTAAGTCTTTGACTTGCAAACCAGCCCTTAGAAGGATCATAATTGATATCACGATCATCCATAGAAAAGCTTGCCCAGATTGCATTTGAAAGACCTATTCTATTTGCAAAGAAAGAAAGGTTTGCATCGGTAGGAGTATTTGCATTTTCATTAAACTTATACTTTGTAAGGGTGTTATTAAGACCACCGGTAAGAGAAAGAATTGCAAAACGAGGGAACCAGCGGCGGCCCAGGGAAGAACCCAGAGTTGCAGAATAACCTTCATAATTTACATAGTAACTGAACATATCCAAAATACCGTTGGGCTGAAACATCATTGAAGGAGCCGTAGTATTTGTATGAGAAAAAGACAGGGATTCACTAAAGGCTATCGGTGCATTTCCTATCCAGTTCTGGGAATAAGAAAGATCCAGGCTTTGTGTTTTTTTGGCAATGTTAATGGAACCGGATATAGTTTTTCCTTCTCCAAAAAGATTTGAATTGGCAGCTGTAAGATAAACCGAAACAGGTATATCATTTGGTTCTGAAATTCCGGAAAAAGCCATACCAAGATTCAGAGACAAGGTAGAAGTTTCTTCTACATTAAATACAAGGTCTACCAGGTTTTCTTCGGAGCCCTGCAGTACATCCGGAATGACATTTGAGAAATACTGAAGATTGTAAAGGTTTCTCATGGCAGAGATAACTTTTTCCTTAGAAAAAATATCTCCCGATTCAATAGGTATTTCCCTGAGAATTACATAATCTTTGGTTTTTGTATTTCCCTGAACCAGAACATTTTCTATATGACTGCGGGTTCTTTCTTCTATTACAAGAGTATAAGAAACTTCCTTTCGGTCAGTATCTCTTTGTGGAACCGGATAAAAGGAGTTTGACATGTAGCCTGATTCATAATAAAGGTCTGCAATACTTGCAAGTCCTTCTTCGAATTTTATGAGATTAAATACAGAACCTTCCTTGAGCTTCATGTAAGAATTTAAGGTTTCTGTAGAGAAAATTTCATTACCGGTTATAGAAAGGCCTGCAAAAGTATACTGGGCACCTTCCTGAATGACAAAAGTTATCGAAAGGTCATTCCTTTGTTTTTCTTCGTTTACACTGCTTTCAATTTTTACATCAAGGATATTGGCGTCTATGTAGCCTCTTTCATTGTAGTAGCTTATGATTGTTTTTTTATCCTGTTCCAATACAGAGCTCTGGTAGGCACCATCTTTTAAAAAGCCTACTTCCTTAAGGGCGAGCTTGTTTTTCAAAGACCTTTCCGAAACTATGGTATTTCCCGTTATATGAATTTCGCTGATTACGGTGTTGCGGCCTTCCTGAATTTCAAAAGTAATTTCTATACCCTCTTCCGTTACATTTGTAGTATGACTTACAAGAGAATCTACATAACCTTTTTCTATATAATGTTCCCTTATATATCTTTCTGCATTAAAAATCTGGTTTTCATTATAAATATCAAAAACCTTTAATTTTACGGCATCCCTAAGCTCTGCATTTCGTATTTTACTGTTTCCTTTAAAATCAATTTTTGAAATCTGAGGAAATTCTTTTACCATAAAAACAAGAAGAACATTGTCAGGATTCTTGTCGTGCTTTGCATAAGGCTCTATATCTTCGAATAAATCAAGAGAATAAAGTTTATCCAGAATGTCATTATAAAGCTCTTCTGAAAAAGGTTTGCCTATAAAGGAACTTGAAATACCGGTAAGTTCTGCTTTTTTTACGCTTTTAAGGCCTTCAAATTCAATTTTGGTAACCGGATGGCCCCAGTACCAGTCACTGTCTTCTTCCTGTGCAAAAAGTGCATTAGAAAAAAAAGTTATACAGATTAAAATAAAAAAAGAAAAAAGGCGGCGACGCATATTAAATAACTCCATTTATAACTAAAAATTAAATTTCCAGGAAAGCGAAACTGTTGTATCAGGCACAAAAGAATGGAGTTGAACTCCCGGGATAAAGCGCCAGGCCATATCCCACCTTATATTAATAACAGACAGTTCAAGTTCCAGACCAAGCTCCGGCTGGAAAAGAATGCTGTTGGCCGAAAGATAATCAACATCATGATAATCCGATGCCGACATATTCAGCATTGCATCCGCATACAAGGTGCTTCCAAGGTACTTACCTATATAAACAGTTGAGTTATCAAAGAAGTTACCAACAGTAAGTTCTTTTGTTTTATTTCTCTGATTTCCCAGGGTAATTGTATTCTGTAATATATTAGTACGTATAGAAAATATATCAAAATTCAGCAATTCCCGCAACTTGTTTTCTAAATTACGGACGATTGTTGACTGCAGATAATATTCTCCCGCAGAAAGCACCAGACTTCCTACAGAATCTGAATCTGCAAGAACAATCTGTCCTAAAAGCAGCTTAATTTCTGTTTCTGATTTGGCAGGAACTGAAGAGAAGACAGGATTAAAATCCAGCAGATATTGATTTTCTGCAGAAAGAATAATTCTTATTGTGTTGCCGTCTGTGTCTCTTTCTCGGGTTTCGGCCTTAATTGTTACCTGAGGATTTGCAAAATCCAGCGGATTAAATTTAATGCTACCCTCTTTTATGTAGAAGTTTCTGTTCAGGTAGGCAACATCCCCCGATTTTAAGAGCAGGGAGCCGTCCAGCTGGAAGAAGTTGGCTTCGGTATTGATTTTACATACGACAGAGGTATGAGGCACAAAAACACAGCGCAGCAGAGGATTAAAGTTGAGGGCTGCGTGAGTTCCAACAGAAAGCTGAAGATTTGTAGTAAGAGAGCCGGTCTGACCGGTAACAGAAGCCTGGTTTTCTGAGCTCATTTTTGCAAGATCTGTTAAATTTGATTCTATATTAAGGTTTTCTACAAAGAAAGAACCCGTAAAATCCAGATTATTATTTTCTAAGGTCATGGTAAAGTCGCAGTCTGTGTCACCTTCAATTGTCATTAAAGGAGTTTTAAGGCTTACAGGTACCAGCTGCTTTTCAAGAGAAGTAATTTTCATATCAAAATGGTCCATAACCCATTTATTCATATAAACCCGGGAACTCATTTTGAACTTAGCTGAATTTTTTATATTGTAGTTGGCCTCTGCCATTGTAAATTCATTATTTGCGGCAGTTATTAAAACCTTTTCGGTAGAAAGCTTATAATTAAAGACAGAAGGCAGCTGGAAAACAGGAGAGGCAATGGAAAGAGCCCCCTTAAAATCAGGAGTATCTGCCGGATTTCTTATTGTCATGCTGCCTTTAAGGATACCCTGATCAACCACAAAAATATCATCCATGGTTATATTTCTTAAGAGCTTTTTAAGGTCTACATTTATATTGGAAATCTTTACAAAGGAGTCATCTTTTTTCAAGCTTCCGGTTATTTCTGCAGACATAATGTCTCCGGTTTTAATGGAAGCATAAAGTCCATCTTCATTACTAAGGCTTCCATAAACTCCTGCATTTTCTGACGAATAGAAAGAAATAAAATCCTTTGAATAATTAAGGAAAAGATCAAAGGCTACAGGCTTTTTAAAGAGGCTGCCCGAAAGTTCCGGACAGGAAAGCTTTGCCGTAAAACTTTCCGGAATTGCAGAGCCCTCCTCTACATAAGAATCTTCTACAGTAAGCTCCAGAGGCATAATTATATTTTTTTCACCCTGAGTTGAAAGGCAGGCCTTTAAAACTCCGGTGTAATCGGCAAGAGAAAAGTTTCCGCTTACATCGCCTACCTGCCAGCTTGCTCCTTTTAGAATAAAGTTATCCAGGTTTACATCTCTTTCTTCCAGGAAAAGGGAACCGTTTGCAGAAACAATTTCGTCGTTCAAAAGGAAAGTCATTTTTTCTACGGAAGCAGTAGCATAAGGATGCTCCAGAGTTCCTGAAAGATAGAGGCTGGCGGTAATTTCATTATTATCGTTTCGGATGGACATAAAACGGTTAAGACTAAAATGAGAAGCCTGAATCATTGCATTAACATACAGGGCATTTGCAATGTTCTTTGCATCAAGCTCTACATTTTCCGGGTTAGAAACTGTGGCATCTATTACAAGGGCTTCATCCGTCAGGTCATCCTTTATATTCATCTGAATTCCTGCAGAATTTAAAACCTTGCCTGCAATATTAACCGTAATGTCTGAATTACCTCTCAAGGAAGAATAGAGGTCGGTATAGGAAATATTATTTATCTGTGCACCATAACGGGTTCCGCTGCCGGAAAGCTCCAGTCTTGGATTAACGGAGGTTTCGGGTTCATCTTTTTCAATCTGAAGATGCCTTAGGGTAATTTCCGGGCCCTGCTCTTTTGTATAATCAAAAAGAGTATCAAGAGAAAGAATAAAGGTTGAATTATTTATGAGGAAAGGCAGATTTGTAAAAGAGGCAAAACCATTTACACTTTTATCTTTATCGAATCTGACTTCGGCATCTATTCCGTAGTCTCCGGTTAATGTAATGATTTCCGGCATTATGGTTCCCGCAAAATGATACGGGATGGAAGAAGCCATGATGTCCAGAGTATAAAATTTATCAGAAGAATCCGGCATTGAATCAAGAGAAGCTGTTGCTTCAAAAGCATAATTGCCATAAATGAGGTTAAAGTGATTTACCTGAATAGACTGTTCATTTCCGTTCAGGGCAAGGAGCAGGTATTGATTATCCTGCTTTGTATTTGCAATTACAAGATAGGGCAGATTGTATGAAAGCGAATGAAGATCTGTAGAAGCATAAGCTTCGCCGGAAAACATAAAATCCTTAAGGGATGGAGAGACAGCCGCTATGGAATTTGCCGCTTGAGGAGACAGTACCTGTTCCACAAGAGCAAGGATTGTCTCTAAATAAAAAGTTTCAAAAGAAAGACTGGTCTGTACATATTTTGATTTTGTAAGGTAGCTGCCACCTGCCTTAACAATGCCAAGATTGTCTTCTTCGGTATGAGAAAAATCAGAAACCTCAAGATCAAAGTCGATGGAATCATTGTGGGGAATTATTGTTGCCTGTAAGGCTGTAAGAGCCCTGTCTCCGACAAAAACCTGAGGAGAAAAAAGCATAAAGCCCGAAGCGGCCAGAGGGTCAAAGTAAAGCTCTGTAGAAATGCTTTTTCCGTTGGCCAGCTTAAATTCGTTAAGCTCAATTATTCCGCTGAGCTGCAGCTTTTCAAAAATACAGGACAAGCTTGCATAAGCATTTATGTTTTCTCCGGCAGCCTCCAGTTTTTTAAGCTCCAGCTTTTTATCATTTCCGGAAAGGTCAAAATTTATCTGAGCAGACTTAGGAAAGAGAGAGTCCGGGACAAAAACAGAACCGCCTGCATTATAAGCCAGCTCCTTTGATTTTATTTTATAATTAAGACCGGCTGTCAAAGAAAGGTTTAATTCCTTAAAAGCCTGCAGATCTTTTTGACTCGAAGCATTGGTCAAAACAGAAAGAGGTGACAAGCCTTGAGTCATAAGCTTTAGGCCTGCTTCTTCATCATTAAAGCTGTATTCTGCTTCAACTTCAAGAGGAATTACATTCTGAACTGTCCTTACACTAACCTTTTTCTGATTGTAAGAAAGGAGAAAATTAAATTTATTCAGGCGATACTTCCCATAAACAAAATCAGAAAGATTTATGTAGGAGTAAGAATTTTCCAGAGCCCTTGTTATTCGTCCGTTAAAGGAAATTTCACCATTAAGAGGATTATTGTTATTTATTGCGGTATTTACCTGGCTTTTTATATTAAAACTTATATAATCTTTACGCTGGGAGTTTAAAACTCTGATTTCCTTGACAAGCAAGGAAGCATTTATTGAGTCTTGTAAGTAATTTACACTAAGATTTTTTAGAGTTATATTCTGTGGAATATAATCTATTGCCAGATTTACATAATCATAAAGATTTAATTGGGCAGGAGGCTTTTTTACCTCCTGATCCCGGCTGTCTGCCATAAGGCTGCTTACATAATCTGCTATTGAAGCCGCATCAAGAACGACCCCGTCTATTACAATTGATTTTACTATGGAATCGTAATTACCTTTTAAAAGAGGAAAAAGTTTATATTTTATCCGCAAATTTTTAACCTGCACAAGAGAAGTATCATTTGAATCCTTTACCCTTACGCCTTTTATACCCAGATAGGAAAAAATGGAAGGAGAAATTGAATCATAAGAAAGAGTAAGTCCGGAATAAGAGGTAACCTTTTCAGAAAAAAGTTCCGTGTAATTATCCAAAACCTTCTGCAGCTTTTTAAAAACCGGAATGGACAAGGCTATGGCCAGGATAAAAATAAAGAGAAAAACTGAACTGCAGATTTTTGTCACGAGGGACAGTTTCTTCATTCTCTTTATGCCTTCCTTAAAATATCAAGAGGTTTCTCTTTTCCGGCTTTAACCGAAGGAATAATACAAACCACCAGGGCAAGCAGCACAGTGGAAATTGAAATGAGCAGCAGCTGCGGCAGGGGTAAATCTACAGGAATAGTCTGAAGATAATATGCCGGATCCATAAGTCTTATGGTTTTTATTTCTGAAAGCGGCACTCCTTTTAAAAGATAAGCAAATTTTGCAAAGAAGTTAACTGCTTTTTCTATAAAGTTTACGATGGAGTTGGCATTTACGGCTGCAAGAAGTCCTAAAGGAAGCCCCAGGGTAAGTCCCCCTAAGGCACAGGAAATGCCGGTTATGATAAAAGAAAAAGTTATTCCCGAAGGCTTTGCTCCCAGACTTTTTAGGATTGCAATTTCTTTTCTTCGTTCCATTACCAGCATTACGATTGCAGAAGAAATATTTACAGAAGCAACCAGAACAATAAGCAGCATGACAAATACCAGCATTACCTTGGTAGAAGAAAAATTTTCAAACTCTGCTTCGTGAACCTGGTCCCATCTGTAAAAGTTGGCATACTTTCCATAGACTGTTTTAAGATCTTTTTGAATACGAACCAGATCCGGGGAATAGGCATCCGGAGTCTGAATCATAACAGTAAAACTGGCATTAGAAAGAGAAACAAACTGATATACGGTTTCTATCGGGACAAAAACCCATAAAGCATCCAGCTCCTGATAGCCGGAAGAAACAATTGCACTTACTTTAAAAGAAGTTAGCTTTGGACTTTGAACTCCATTTGTAGTTTTAATTGTTACGATTCTAAAGGTGTCGCCTGCATGAAGCTCCAGCAAGTCCGCCATTTTCTGACCTATAACTGCATTTTTTTCATCTTTGCTTTGGGTAAAATCCTTTATATCGCCTTCAATAATATTAAAAAGCTGACTGAAAGAAGTATTTTTAACAAAAACATCGGGGCAGACAGCTCTTAACTGAGCTCCGGTCCTCATTTTTTTGCCGGTTGCAAGGGCTGTTATTCCAATTTCCGGATATGCAGAAAGGACCCCATCTATATCCATATATTTTTTTGAATAATTGATATAATCTTCTGCATTTTTTGATTCAGGCAGCTTTGGAGAAACATAAGCTTGAAGATTACCAGAAGAAAGTCCTATAATACGGTCTGTCATTCCCTGAATCATTCCATTTGTAACGGAAAGAACGACAACAAGAGGAACAATGCTCAGACCGATGCAGAGCAAGGCTCCCCAGAGACTTCTTCTTGCAGAAGATTTTTTTTCGGCACGAGGAAAAATGAGGCTTTTTGCAAACAGTAAAGATGCCCCTAAAGTCATCAGCTTTTTACTCCAATTACGGCCTTTTCCAGATGACCGTCTTTAATTGTATAACAAAGGTCGCCGCCTTCTGCCAGTTTTAAATCGTGGGTTACAAGCAGCAGGGTCTTTTTATATTTTTCTACCATAGAAAAAAGCAGGTCTCCTATAAGGGAAGCATTTGCCGGATCAAGGTTACCTGTCGGTTCATCAGCAAGGATAAGGCTAGGGTCATTAATCAAAGAACGTGCAACGGCAATTCTCTGCCTTTCCCCTCCGGAAAGCTGAGACGGAAGATGATTTCTTCTGTCATAAACCCCGACATCCTGCAGCAGCTTTTCTGCTTTTTCCAGGGCTTCTTTTTTTGGAAGCCCTGCTATAAGAGCCGGCATGTAGACATTTTCTAAAGCAGTAAAATCTTTTAAAAGATAGTGGAATTGAAAAATCAGTCCCAGGAAAGTTGAACGGTATTCTGCTATCTGAGACTCGTTAAGTTTACCCAGATCCCACTTTCCTGCTTTTACAGAACCGGCCGTTATTTTATCTATACCGCCGATAATGTTCAGCAGAGTACTTTTACCGCTGCCACTTTCTCCTACAATTACAATTTTGGAGCCCTCTTTTACAATGAGGTTTAAGTTTTTGAGAATTGTTAATTCTTCGCTGTCTGAATAATAAGTTTTTTCCAGATTTTCAATCGTTATAACAGGACTACTCATTATGAAGAACCTCCGCAACTGTCATTTTTAATACATTCTTACTGGCCGCCCAGGAAGCAAATAAGGGAGCTGCAATTCCAAACAAGGAAATCATAACAACCTCCCTAAAGAAAATTCTTGCCGGAATATTTGCATAAACTGCATAGGATGAATTTTCCTGAATATAGATAAGGTTCTGCCGGTTAAAAATCGCAGTAACTGCATATTGCAGCCAGTACATAAGTCTTGCCGCTGCATTGAACATAAAATCGGAATTAACGCTTATTAAAAGTCCAAGGATTACTCCAAAAAATGCACCTGCAAGGCCTGTTGTAAAACCTCTCATAATAAAAATTGCTTTTATATCTTTATTTTCGGCACCTATGGCAGAAAAGATTGCAATTTCACTGCGCCGTTCATAAACCAGTCGCCTCATTCCGTTATAAATATTGATTCCTACAACAACAAAAATAAGGGCAACCAGAAGCAGCAGCATATTTTTTTCTATTCTTAAGGCCCCGAAAAAGGATTTATTATAATCTCTCCAGGATTGAATTTTTGCAGACTCCTGACCTTCCTGCGGCAAAAGATTTTTTTCCAGATAGGCTGTAATTCTCCCGTCATCCCCGGAATTTTTAAGCTTAATTCCGTAGAGCTTTTGGGCAGCACTTCCAAAATGCTTCTGGCCTGCATCCATATTTATAAAGCAGTAGGCAGAATTTATGTCGGAATAGCCGGTTTTAAATAAGCCCCTTACAATAAAGGTCCTGTCTTTACTTAAAAGAGAAACATCATTACCGCCGCTAAGAACAAGAAAGTTTACAGTTTCGCCTATTCCTACCCTGAGCTGTCTTGCAAGAGTATAACCGAGAACTATATATTCAGGTTTTGATAAGTCAAAAGCTCCGCTTACCATCTGGACTTCGCGATTAAAGCCGGGATCCTTCTGGTGTATATCTGCCGGAACCGCCCTTACAAAGGCTGCACTTTCCTTGCCCAATTCATTGGTCATAAGGGTTTGTGCTTCATAAAAAGGGTTTACGGAAAGAATTGCCTTGTTTTGAGAACACAAATCATAAAGTTCCTTTTCCCTATCCTGATTCAGGTCGCTTATTCTAAGATGATAGGAAGAAACCTCCATGATGGCATCTATAAAATTCATTTGAAAGCCATTCATGATGCTTATTACTGTTATAAGAGTCATAACTCCAAAGCAGATTCCCAGAGTTGACAAAGTAGAAGTAACTGCAGAGCGGCCTTTTCGGTCTACTCTTGCAAAACGGCTGGAAACTGCGTAAATCCATTTTAATTTTGAAAGAAAAAAGCCCCTTCTATTCATAAGTTTTTACCCTTGTTTCTACCCCATTACTCATATAGACATCTTTCTGCTTGATGTAGTTTTCATAATATGTCGTAACACTGTCTTTTTCATCAAAGAAAAGTGTATTTTTATAAGTTCCTTTTGTTTCATACTCAGTCTTTATCTTAAGGCTGCCGTTTTCATAATATTCGTAAACTTCTTTATCTTCATTATAAATGAATTTGGATTTTTTTTCATTTATATAAGAAGCTTTTTGCTCTTTATAGGTATATTCTTCTATTATTTCCAGAATTACCCTCTGCCGGCTGTCATATTCCCAGCTACTTTTACTTACAGGCTCACTTTCATATTCAAAGGACTTATTTTCCAGAGCCTTATATTTTTTGGCTTCTATTACTAAACCATCAAAATCAAATTTGGAAACAATTTTATAGCTTTCATTCTGAATTATTTTTACATCCGGGTTTTTACTGTCTCCTTCATATTCAAAAAGCTCTTCCCCAGTAATTTTGGCATCTGCAACTGAATCCATCTGCCACAATTCCTTTTTTATAAGGCGGAAGCTTTCATCATAAAAAAGGCGGATTGCTTTTTTGTCGGAGTAATGCACCATTACCTTCTGGCCGGCTTTTAAAGAAGGTACAAAAAGCTCCTTTCCAAATTCCATGATTTTAAGGCGGCTGCCCGAATCCAGCAGGACCTTTTGAGAACTTTCTTCACTTTCGCCTTCTTCTGCTTCAGGCTCTTCAACAATAGGAGAAGAATTCAGGCTGTCGTCTTCCAGCAGCTTGAAAAGGTCATCTCCCATACGGGCTTCTTCCATTTCAAAAAGAAGGGAATCCAGCCATTTGCCATCATCGCATTCACCGCTATAAAAGCCTGAAGAATCCATAATGCCCATGCAGTCGGGATAAAGCTCTTCAAAGACATAAGAAGAGGTATTTCTTCTATATACTTTTGCAAGCATTAAATTTTTGAAGAAAAGAGGAACTTTATTTTCCAGAAGCTTATTAAAAATGAATTCCTGATTTTTTATTATCTGAGCCCTTTCTAATGCATCATCAGCAGAGGCAGAAGTTTTTTTTTGAGAACAGGAATTCAAAATAACAAAAAGCAATAAAATTGCGGGAATAAGCTTTTTCAAATTGCAGGCCTATAATCCTAAAAAGTCATTTATATAATTTTCGGGATTAAATTCCAAAATATCATCATATTTTTCGCCGGTACAGATATAGGCAAGAGGAATACCAAGCTCGCGGCCAATTGAAACGGCAACGCCCCCCTTTGCAGTTGAATCATATTTAGTCATTATAATTGCATCAACGCCGACAGCTTCGTTAAAAACCTCTGCCTGACGCAGGGCATTCTGACCGGTTGTTGCATCTATTACAATAATCTTTTTATAACAGCCCGGATCTGCCTTTGTCTCGCAGGTTTTATTGATTTTTTGAAGCTCCCTTACAAGGTTTTCCTTATTGTGAAGACGACCTGCCGTATCTGCTAAAACAAGTCCGTCTCCTTTTGCACGGACGGCTTCTGCAGCATCATAAACAACTGCACTTGGATCTGAACCATGCTGGTGACTTATTACCCTTACTCCTGTTTTTTGACCATGCATGGCAAGCTGTTCAATAGCGGCAGCCCTGAAGGTATCTGCAGAAGCAAGAACAATGTTTTTTCCTTTTGAAGCAAAAAGCTTTGCCATTTTGGCAACAGAAGTTGTTTTTCCAACTCCGTTTACTCCAAGAATCATCCAGATATTGGTTTTGCCCTCTTGCGGCTGCAGGGTAACAGCCTTTACATATTGCAAAAGCAGTTTTTTAAGCTCCTGCATAACCTGATCCTGATCAGAAATTTTATTTTTTGAACATATAACTTCCAGTTCATCTACCAGTTCAAAGGCGGTTTTTGCCCCTACATCACCTTCTACAAGAATATCCGTTAATTCTTCATAAAAGTCCTCTGACAAAGCGGTCTTTTTCTTAAAAAGTGCCAGAAATTTTTCCCCAAATGTTTTTTTCATTCATCCACCTCTCGTATTTCTTCTCTTTCTGCCTCTTGCGGGGGCACATAGTCAAAATTTATTTTTGTATTTGCAGGCAAGACAGAGTCTGCTGCCTTAAAATAGCGGTAAAGTTCAAAAATAAACCATACTCCACAGGCAATTGAAATGCCCGTACTTATATTAGATGCCAGGACCCAGGCATTTGCTGTTTTTATATTCTTCTCTAGATTTTCTACGTTTTTTTGCTTCTGGGTGTCCGCAAGAATGGATTTATAGCTTTGGACAGAGCCCTTACAAATAATAGAAGGAATCAGAGAAGTTACCAGAATACTGTATGACAGATACATCCTGCGGCGGGCTTTTTCTATATAATCTCCATGCTCCAGAGGATTTACTTTTACCCTATACAAAGCCTGATCATAAAGCCGGTTTTGAGGAATATAAAAAAAGGAGCTCAAATTTTCTTCGGTCAGGAATTCTCCCAGCACAGCATTACCATTTATCACTATGCGGGCTTTTTTATCTGCAAGCTCTTCTGCCGCCTTTCCATTAACAACAAAGCTTCCTGAAATTTCTTTTAGAGGAGCCAGAAAAAGAGTTTTTTCTTCTGTTTTTTCAAGAGTAACTTCTATGTGATATTCTCTTCCGCCGGAAAAATAATAATTTGTTCCTGTATTAACATAACCCTGTGCCGTAAACTGAATAAAATGCACTCCGGAATCTATGGTTATTTCTGATGAAGTATTTTTATAAAGGATATCGTCTATATAAGTGTTTACAAGAGAAGAAGCTTCCTTTGGCAAGACAGCAATTGTAATCCGGCAGGGCTGAGAATTTGTTATATAGGGAGAAAGATTACTTGCGATGTTAGATGCAATCAAATCTGCATCATCTATACTTCCGATTTCGGTTATGGACGCAATCTCTTTTGCACCCGGAAAAACAAAGGCCTGAACTGTAAGGGAAAGATATTCATCATAAGCTGTAATCTGTCCCCTTATAAGGCAGTTTATATTTGCACTTACAACTTCTTTTTCAAAAAGAGGGTCTTCAATCCCAAAATCCTGAGCTGTTTGAGAAGGCAGGAAAAGAGCCGTAATATCGTTTTTATAAAGATTTATTTTTTCCAGCAGAGGACTTTCTTTGCCGGAACTTTCTTTGGTCTGGCTTTCAAGACCTGCTTTTATTGTATTATTTTCGTAAGCTTTAAAAGATATAAGTCTTTGTTCTTCCAGATTATCTGAAAGCTTTTTTTTGATTTCTGCAATTTTTTTATCTGCATCGGCAAGTTTTCTGTTTAATTCCGACTGTGAATATTTTTGAAGAAAAAGGCTGTCTCTTTTTTTTACTTCGCTGGAAAGCTGCAGAAAGAGGGAATTCTTATCCTGTCTTAATCTGTATAAATCACGGGCAGCACTTTCTTCTTCATCAATGGAACGGGTCATACCGGAGCTTAATTTTTCCAGAATTCTTGCCGGGAACATTGTGGCAATTCCATCTGCAACAGAGCCGGTCTGATTTCTTGTAAAGGTAAATTTCTGGGTAGCAATTACCCAGTTGCTTTGAGCGGCTGCAGTAAAAGCTGTGCTAGAGAGAAGCATTATTATTAGAGCAAGCTTAAACTTCCTCGTCATCATCCCCGGCCCCATCCATAGGCAGGCCCTTCCACTTAGCAACAAGATAAGCGTTCATAAAATCATCAAGGTCGCCGTCCATTACCCCCTGAATGTTTCCTACAGAGAATTTTGTACGGTGATCTTTAACCATTGTATAAGGACAGAAAACATAAGAGCGGATCTGACTTCCAAATGAAATGTCCTTTTTTTCGGCAGCAAATTTGGAGTTCTCTTTTTCTTTCTGCTCCTGGTAGTATTCATAAAGGCGAGCCTTGAGCATGTTCATACAAGACTGCCTGTTCATAATCTGGCTTCTTTCACTCTGGCAGGCAACTACAATACCGGTTGGAATATGGGTAAAGCGGACAGCAGAGTCAGTTTTGTTTACATGCTGACCACCCTTTCCACCGGCCCGGTAGGTATCTACTCTGAGGTCTTCCGGTCTGATGTCTACTTCGATTGTGTCATCAAGGACAGGATAAACATAAACAGAAGCAAAGCTGGTGTGACGGCGGGCATTTGCATCAAAAGGAGAAATTCTTACAAGGCGGTGAATGCCCCCTTCTCCCTTTAAGTAGCCGTAAACAAAGTCACCTGAAATCTGAATTGTAATTGATTTAATTCCACCTTCTGCTTCCAGCTCAT
>JAEEGL016484130.1_pt1 | contig 21275 bp, 17 predicted proteins | sample 9134231 | NCBI WGS metagenome assembly JAEEGL01 (sample SAMN16246548, study PRJNA631951) | gut metagenome | biome: gut microbiome; feature: rumen; material: fiber-attached | host: Bos | place: Iran: Karaj | collected 2018-10
GCTTCTATAATCCCAACAAATATACCGGTATTGGTCATTTCTCCACTGAAGAGAAGAAGGTTACTTATTTAAAGACCTCCATTAAAGGCGATAGTGATTATGCCTTTAATTCTGTGAGTAGAGGTGCGATATCAAATTCCAAAATCAATCTCTTTGAAGTTGATATGGAATGGACTAATTATCCATATACTTCTAAATGTAATTATACTTCTGGTTATAGCATGATGTCTGGTCTTGAACACGCTAACTTCCAAGATGAATTACCAGCAGAAGCATCCCGTGATTAAAGAATAATTCGCCTATTATTTATCCATTAAAGTTTTAATAACCATCACAATTTGTGGTGGTTTTTGAATAGGTTATAAATATTGCAAGGATAAAATCAATGATTTGGATCATAAAATATATATAAATTTATTGTAATTATTATAAATAAATCTATAAGCGCTTTTGCTATATATCCATTTATTTGTGTTGTATGCATTGTTTGATAGTTAATATAATAAATAGGTTAAATACTCATATAAGTTATTCATATAAATATATGATTGACTTATATAAATAAAACCAACTTTGACTTTATTTATATTTTTTAGATGATATAATCTAAAAGCACTTATGAAAAGAAGATTCTGGATTAAATTATTATATATCTTAGTGGATATAATCATTGCTTTTGGCTTCGGATTATTTATTTTTAGATACTCTGGAGTTCCTGGTTTTTCATCATTTACTCAAGAACAAATTATAGGAATCCTCGTTTATAGTGGTGGATTAGCAATATTACATGTGGTGATGTTTTTTGTATTTAAAGTGTACGACATCTTATCATCAAACTTCTCTATTACTGATGCTCTTAAAGTATTAGTAATATCATTCGCTATATCTATTGTTGGCTTGCCGATCATCATTTTTGTTCCTGATAAATTCTTATTCTTCCAGTGGCAATTATTGGTTAGCTGGGCAATATCCACAGTTATTATCGCAATTCTTTTGGTTGCTTTAAGATTTGCTCCCAGATTACTTTCTTTGTTTAAGAAAGTTAGAGGTGCTTCTAAGCCTATTAGAACCCTAGTTATAGGTGCCGGTTCTGTTGGTAAAGTTGTTGTGGATGAATGCAAATACAACAAAGACAACCCTCATCATGTCGTCGTGATGGTGGATGATGATAAGAATAAAATTGGAGGCATGTTCTCCAACATTCCAGTCAAAGGACCTATTAATGAAATTAATAAAGTCATTGATTATTATCAAATTGAAGAAGTTATTATCGCTATTTCAGATTTAAAAGAGGCTAGACTTCATGAAATTTTAGAACTTTTATCTGCTAGTAATGTCAGAATCAAGAGAATGCCCCTATTGTCTGAAATGCAAGGTCCTAATGATACAAGAATGATTGATGTTGATTTGGATGACTTGTTAAGCAGAGATCCTATCATCTTAGATAACCACGAAGTTAAAGACATGCTTTATGGCAAGACAGTCTTGGTTACTGGTGCAGGAGGTTCTATCGGTTCTGAACTAGTTAGGCAAATCTTTAAGACGCATCCAAAAACACTTGTGCTTTTTGATATTTATGAAAACTCTACTTATGATATCCAGATGGAACTGGTGAACAAAATCAGAAATGAAGACATTAGAGACATTAACTTAGTCACTTTGATTGGTTCAACTTATAACGAAGTTAGAGTGGAACAAATCTTCAAGAAATATAAACCAGACTATGTTTATCATGCTGCTGCTTATAAGCATGTTCCATTAATGGAAGATAGCCCTGCAGAAGCTATTAGAACTAATGTTATTGGTACATATAATGTGGCCAAGATGGCAGACAAATACCAAGCCAAGAAAATGGTTTTAGTATCTACAGATAAAGCGGTTAGACCCACGAATGTTATGGGTGCCACAAAGAGATTTGCGGAAACCATCATCCAATACTATGCTGAGAAATCAACTTGTACCAAATATGCTGCGGTTAGATTTGGTAATGTCTTAGGATCCAACGGTAGTGTAGTTCCATTGTTTAAAAAACAAATAGAAGCTGGTGGTCCAGTTACTATTACTGATAAGCGTATTATTAGATATTTTATGACCATTCCTGAAGCAGTATCTTTGATACTTCAATGTGGATTATTTGCTGAAGGTGGAGAAATATTTATTTTAGATATGGGCAAACCAGTTAAGATTTTAGATCTTGCGGAAAGATTAATTAGACAAGCAGGCTTAGTTCCTGATGTGGATATCCAAATAGTGGAAACCGGTTTAAGACCAGGTGAAAAACTATTTGAGGAATTGTTGCTTGATACCGAGCATCAAAAGAAGACAAGCAACAACAGAATTTATGTTGAACCAAGAGAAAAGACAAATAAGTCTTTAGAACAAGATGTCAAAACTGTTTCACAAGTTTTTGAAATGGAAGAGACGAAAGACATCAAACATTTGCTTGGACAATTAATTACCACTTATAAGGAGACAAATGAATAACATTAAAACAGATAAAAGCCAATCAGTTTATAACAAAGTGTTCAAAAGATTTTTGGACATATTTTTTTCATTTATATACATTATTCTTTTGTCACCAATTATTATAATATTTATAATAATAAATTGTTTTTTTACTAAGTTCCACCCCATTTTTGCTCAAAAGAGATGTGGAAGAAATAAAAAGCCATTTACTATTTTAAAAATGCGTACTTTAAAATTGGATGCTCCTAATTATGAGGAAAAATGTAGTCATAATTCTTATACCAAGATTGGTTTCTTTTTAAGAAGGACCCATATTGATGAGTTACTACAATTATTTAATATATTTGTTGGTCAAATGTCTTTTATTGGCCCAAGGCCAATAATTCTTACATTAGAAGAGCAAATTAACAAACGAATCGAAGATGGTACAATTAGACTTAGACCAGGTTTATCTGGTCTCGCACAAGTTAATGAAAGAGACATTGAATTAACTCAAATGGAAAAATGTGCCTATGACAAAGAGTATTTAGAAAAGATTTCTTTTGGTTTTGACACAAAATTAGTTTTTAAATCAATTGGTGTGGTCTTTGTTAACTTGTTTAGAAAGAGAGTTAAATAATATTTTAGAGGTGCTTTTATGTTTAAAAGAGATATTAAACCGTTAGAAAAACATGTTTATCTTAGTTCTCCAACCATGCACGGAGAAGAGATTGAATATATCAAAGAAGCGTATGGGACCAATTGGATGTCCACCGTTGGGAAAAACATTGATGAAGTAGAAAAAGAATGTGTTAATAAAATTGGCGTCAAATATGGTGTCGGTCTTTCTTCCGGAACATCTGCTCTACATCTAGCTATGAAATTAGCCGGCATTAAACGTGGTGATTACGTCTTTTGCAGCGACATGACCTTTAGTGCAACGGTTAACCCTGTTGTATATGAAGGTGGTATCCCAATCTTTATTGATTCTGAATATGAAACTTGGAATATGGATCCAAGGTCTCTTGAAAAGGCTTTTGGACTGTACCCTCAAGTTAAAGTAGTGGTCGTTGCCCATTTATATGGCACACCAGGCAAGATTGATGAGATAAAGGCTGTTTGTGAAAAGCATGGTGCAACAATTGTTGAAGATGCTGCTGAATCATTTGGCGCCACATATAGAGGCATTCAAACAGGTAGCTTTGGCACATATAATGTTATCTCTTTTAATGGCAATAAAATCATTACAGGTTCTTCGGGCGGCATGTTATTAACCAATGACGAAAAAGCTGCTAAATTAGCGAGAAAGTGGTCTACCCAATCCAGAGAACCGGCCCCTTGGTATCAACATGTTGATATGGGGTACAACTATAGACTTAGCAATGTCATTGCTGGTGTTATTAGAGGTCAAATACCTCATTTAGAAGAGCATATTGCTCAAAAGAAAGCCATTTATGAAAGATACAAAGAAGGGTTAAAAGGCTTACCAGTTAAGATGAATCCTTTTGATGCTAATAATAGTGTCCCTAACTATTGGTTGTCTTGTTTAATTATTGATAAAGAAGCGATGTCTAAACAAGTTAGAGGTGATTTAGATGTTCACTATGAGAAAGAACATGGTAAATCATGTCCGAGTGAAATTTTAGATATTATCGCTGCTCACAATGCAGAAGGCAGACCGATTTGGAAACCCATGCATATGCAACCAATTTATAAAGGGAGCATATTTGTATCTACATCAGCAAAACCTGTTAATGATGATATTTTTGAAAGAGGATTATGTTTGCCCTCGGATAACAAAATGACTCCTCAAGAACAGGATGTAATTATTAATCTGATTAAGGCGTGCTTTGAATAATATGGAGTGGTATTGGATATTATTAATAGTGTTAGGTTCTATTGCACTAGTAACATTACTAGCGACTATCTTTTATTATCCAGTTTTTAAACGACTTTGCGATATTAGTTGTGCTTTAGCGGTCTTTATTTTCTTATGGCCTCTTTATGTTATATTAGCCATCTTGGTTAAAACAAAATTGGGTTCTCCAATCTATTTTAAACAAGTGAGGCCAGGCAAAAATGGCAAGTTATTTACTTTGTATAAATTCCGTTCGATGACAAACGAAAAAGATGAGAATGGTAATTTATTACCAGACGAAGTGAGATTAACCAAATTTGGCAAATGGTTAAGAAACACTTCTTTAGATGAAATCCCTGAGGCAATTAATATTTTAAAAGGCGAGATGTCAGTTATCGGTCCTAGACCATTGTTGGTTAAAGATTATGTGTTCTTTGATGACAATGTTATGAAAAGACAAGGTGTTAAACCAGGTTTATCAGGCTTAGCCCAAGTGAAAGGAAGAAACAACATATCTTGGGAAGAGAAATTTGAATATGATCTCCAATATATTAAAAAGATTTCCTTATGGAAAGATATTGGTTTAGTTTTGCAAACAGTTGGAAAAGCGTTCATTAAAAAAGAAAACGTTGATAGAGAAGGATTTGCTACTGATATTGATTACGGTGATTGGCTTTTAAACTCTAAAAACATTTCACAAGATGTTTATGATACAAAAATAAGAGAAAGCACAGTTCTTTTGAAAAATTATGAAAAATAGTATTGCTTTTAAAATCATTTATTTGGAAAAAAATCAAGGGCATGGAAACGCTAGACGTGTCGGTCTTTCCAATTGCTCAAATGAACTGGTTGCGCTTATGGATTCCGATGACATTTCTTTGCCCAATAGGTTTTATTATCAACTTAATGCTTTTGCAAATAATCCAAATTTAGATATTGTTGGTGGACAAATAACTGAATTTATTGAAGAACCACGCAATATTATTGGTAAGAGGGTAGTTCCAGAAAAACACGAGGACATTAAAAAATATATGAAAAAAAGATGTCCTATGAATCAGGTAAGTGTAATGTTTAAAAAAAGTTCTGTTTTGAGAGCTGGCGGTTATCTTGATTGGTATTGTGAGGAAGACTACTATCTTTGGATAAGAATGTTTTTAACCAATTCTATTTTTGCTAACGTTTCTCAAACCCTTGTTAATGTTAGGGTGGGCAATGAAATGAGTGCAAGACGTGGTGGAATGAAATATTTTAACAGCGAAAAGAGAATACAAAAACTGCTTTTAAAAAAACATTTCATTAGTTTCTTTCGCTATGTTTTCAATGTTACAATCAGATTTTTTGGTGAAGTTGTTTTATCTAGCAGGATGAGAGTGAGAGTTTTTAAAAAAATTAGAAAAAAGGATGATTTAGGAGATGAGTGCCAAATATTAAAAACAGATTTCTTGAAACACGATGATTTTTCTGTATCGATGTGTGTTTATAATGGTGATAATGCAGATTGGTTTGATGCTGCTCTTAGCAGTATTTACAATCAATCTATTAGACCAAACGAAATTGTTTTAGTGGTTGATGGCCCTGTAAATGATAATATTATGGGCATTATAAAAAAATGGGAGGAAATAATGAATTATGGCATCAGAAAAAAAGAAATATAAAATTGGATATACAACCGGTGTTTTTGATATGTTTCATGTCGGCCATTTGAATATTTTAAAAAAAGCCAAGGAACAATGTGATTATTTAATTGTTGGTGTGAGTACTGATGATGTTGTGAAAGAGTATAAGGGTAAAACCCCCATAATTCCCTTTGATGATAGAATTGAAATTGTTAAATCTATTAGATATGTTGATGAAGTAGTGGCACAAACTACTATGAACAAAATGATTGCATGGGAAAGATTACATTTTGATGCTTTGTTTCATGGAACCGACTGGCAAAATAGCGAGATGTATAAAAAAATAATTAATGATTTTTCTGCTATAGGCGTGGATGTGGTTTTTATTCCTCATACCGAAGGTATATCCTCTTCAATTTTGGCCGAAAAAATAATCAAGGACAACAATGATTAATATTATCGAAGAAAAAAAGTGTTGTGGCTGCTTTGCATGCAAAGAATCTTGCCCTCAAAGATGCATATCAATTAACTGTGGCAGTTTGGGGCATTTCTTTCCAACTGTCGATCAAACAAAGTGTATCAATTGTGGAATTTGTAATTCTGTTTGTCCAATGGAAAAACCAGATGATAATTCATTCATCTCAAAGCAATCGTTCATAGCACAAAGTAGAGATAGCAATACGCTTTTCAAATCTTCATCTGGTGGCTTTTTTTCTACAATAGCAAGTTTTTTCTTAAAAAAAGGTTATATTATTTATGGCTCCGCTTTCAATGAGCGGTTAAAACTTAATGTTGAAAGCGCTTCTTGCGAATCAGAAATTGACAAACTTTGCAAATCAAAATATTTACAAAGCTCGTTTGGTGATAAATATAGAGAAATTGAAAGCACGTTAAAAGCAGGACGACATGTTTTATTTTGTGGAACCCCTTGTATGGTTTTGGCTTTAAAGAAATATTTAAAACATGATTATCCCAATCTTTTTACCGTGGATTTTATTTGCCATGGCGTTCCCTCTCAGGAGTTTTTTGATAGATGTAAAACAATGGTGGAAAACAAACGCAACATTAAAATACTAGCTTATGAATTTCGAACCAAAATTGAAAAAGGGGTAACCCCCCATTATTACACTTTAAGTTACCAAGATTCTCGTGGAACTATAAAATCGGAAACCAAGATTTATTACAAATCGCCAAATTATGCCGCTTTTCAAAAATATATTAATCTTCGTGAAAGCTGCTACGATTGTCCATTTTCAACCATAAATAGGCACTCAGATATTACAATAGGGGATTTCCATAATGTTAACAATTATTATAAAGATGTTGATAGGTTTAAAGGTGTGTCGGTTATTTTGACCAATACCGAGCAAGGTGAAAGTGCTTTTTTTGATATTAAAGACCAAATGAATATTTATCCAATTAGTCTTCAAACAATCGTAATGAATAAAGATATATTTCAAAAAACGCCGAGGCCGCAAAATAGAGATCTATTTATAAGTGATTATAATACAATGAAATTTGATAAGTTTTGTAAGAAATGGTTTAATCCAAAAAAGTATATTAAAAATGGTATATATTATAGTATGCCAAAATGGATGAGAAAGATTACAAAAAAAATGGTTGGGCAATAAGATGAAATACAAATATATGCGCGATGACTTAAGCGATGATTTTGGTTTTTTGGAACTTCAAGACAAGATACTTGAAATCGCTTTGTTCATGGATAAAGTATGCAGAAGTAATAACATTAATTACTATTTGATGGGTGGCTCTGCCCTTGGGGCCAAGAGACATGGTGGTTTCATTCCTTGGGATGATGATTTGGACTTTTTTATGACGCCAGATAATTATGACAGTTTTAAGGCCGCCTTTAATAATTGTGTCGAAAAAGATAATTATTATTTGCAAGAATGGGGTGCATGTGATGGCATGATAACTATAGCAAAAGTTCGTATGAATGATACGGCATATATTGAACCATTGCTTGAGAAATGGGATATCCATCAAGGCATCTATGTAGACATTTTTATTTTGCATAATTGTCCTAATAACAAAATAGCAAGATGGCATCAATATGTTTGGGCTAAATATGTAATTATGAAAGGCCTTGCAGAACGAGGTTATTCTAGAAGAAAAGGCTTTTTAGGCTTTTGTCTTAAAGTTATGAAGCTTTTTCCTTGTAGATTATGGGTTAAGCACGGACTTAAACAAGTTTATAAATACAGAAATAAAAAATGCGACAGCTATTGTAACTTTTTAGGAAAGGCATTGCTTAAAAATGGGATTTACAAAAAGGAGTATTTTGGTGATGGGATATATGTGCCTTTTGAAAAAGTACAATTAAAGGTTCCCACTAAAATTCATGAGTTTTTAACAGATAGGTTTGGTGATTATATGACACCACCAAGCAAGGAAAGAATAAAATGGGAACAACACGCGAAAAGTTGGGACACTAAAAAAGATTTTCATTTTTATGTTCCTGAATGCACTTTTTCTTATAAAGATGAAAGTAGGCTGATTTAATGGAATTGCAAGTATTGATTACTACAATGAATAAAATAAATTTTAATTTATTTTATGATATGAATGTACAATGTGATTCGATAATTGCTAATCAATGTCACAAAAACGCAATTGAAAGAACTGCTATAAACAACTGTCAAGTGGCTTTGGTTTCTACTGACACCATTGGCTTAAGCAGAAATAGAAACATAGCAATCAACGCTTCATGCGGAGACATTATTTTGTTTGCTGATGATGACATGATTTTTAATGATGGCTACCGCGAAATGGTTCTTTCTGAATTTAATAAACACCCAAATGCTGATGCAATCAAATTCAACATTCATGACATTTCAGGGTTGCGAAAGATATCGATGAAAAGAATATCTCGTTTTGAACGGGCAAATAGAAAAAATATGTCTTCTTCTGGTGTTTGTGGTTTTGCTATAAAAAGAAAGGTATTAATTGATAGTGGAGTCATATTTAATGAGAATTTTGGCGCAGGTACAGATAATTATTGTGGTGAAGATACCATTTTTATCCAGCAACTATTAAAAGAAAAAATAAAAATTTTTAGATCCCCAATTGATGTTGCAGGGATAGATCAAAGTGAATCAACTTGGTTTACTGGTTATAATGAAAAATACTTTATTGTTGCCGGAAAAGTTCTTAAAGTTATTTTCCCCGTATTGTGCAAGATTGTTGCTTTTAGAAGCGCTTTACGGTTTGCTTTTCGTAAAAAATGTACCTATAGTTTTTTGAAAATATATTCTTTATACCTTCAAGGGATAAAAGAATCTAAAATAGATGATCATATGTGAAGGTGATATCATATTGTTATGGTTGCAATTATTTATTTTGTCATTTTTGCTATTTTTGTTTCTTTTTTTAGAAAAAATAAAAGCGACACTTTTTTAGATAAGACATCATCACAATCAATTAAAGGGCTTTTTATATTGATGATAGTGCTTTCCCACATTTTAAACACCTTTCCTTATGATGGTTTTTTGTTTGTTCCAATTTCTTATTTTAGAGCCATTTTAGGACAACTTGTTGTTTCGTTTTTCTTCTTCACCTCTGGTTTTGGAATAACAAAATCAATTAACCAAAAAGGACAGGCATATAGCAAAACCATTCTTGTTAACCGATTTCTTAGAATAATCATATACTCTTTTATATTGCTAATCCCATATTACATTTATTGCTTTTGCGTTGGGGAAACCCACTCTAATTCTGATTATTTTTTGTCTTTGTTTGGTTTGTTCTCGTTCGGGAACGAATCGTGGTTTCTATTTGTTATTCTATTTTGCTATTTGTGTTGTGGTATTGTGTTTATGTTTAACTTTAAAAACAAATACGTTCCATACATTATCATTTCTATGTTGGTGGTTCTTTTCATTATTATTGCATTTTTGCTTAAAGTGGATAGCAATTATTACGACACAATAATATGCTTTGTTTTAGGTATTTGGACCAGTTTGTTCTTCGAGAGAATAAATGCTTTCTTAAGAAAAACATTTCGCTCTATCATCTTAATGGTTTTAAGTGTTTTAATTGTTCCTTTAATGTATTTTCTTTCGCATAATTATTTTCCCATTTCGTTACCATATTTATTATGCTTTTCACTTTCAAACATTTCCTTCTGTGTGTTTTTTGTTTGTTTAACTAAAATTGTGTCAATTAAATCTCCTGTCTTGGTGTTATTAGGCAATGCATCATTTGGCATTTTTATGATGCATAAATTGACTATTATCATATTTTCAAAGACTCAATTTATTGCGAATCAATATGTTTTTTACGCCGTATTGTTTTTACTATCTGTTTTAGTGGGAATACCTTTTTTGTTTGTTTTCAAAATTTTGGATCGCAAAGTAATGAAACCAATTGTAGATTTTAGCAAACAGTATATATTATTTGATTAAGGAAGAAACTATGTCTTTTAAAAACATCCTCAAAAACATGCAAATCTCTTATTTGATATATAATCTATTTTCGAACAACAAGAGAAAAATACAAAAAGGAAACAAGCTTACAATTCAAAAAAAGGTTTCCTTAAAGAAAAACCGTTTTTGCATAAAGGGCTGTTGTTCAGAAATTACTATTGGTACAAAATCAACATTTCATAATTGTGATATTACGATAATAGGAAACAACAGCAAAATTGTTTTCGGAGAAGTGGTCAAAGCTGTTAAAACAAAAATCACTATATTTGGTGATGATTTGAATATTGTTGTTGGAAACGATTGTTCTTTTTCAAATAATAATATTTATGCTGGTGGGTGTGCCGGTGACATATCGATTGGCGAAAGTTGTTTATTTGGATATGATGTAATCATAATGTCAGGTGATGCCCATCAAATATTGGATGGTAACAATAATGTTTTGAATGTGTCAGCTCCAATTGTTATAGGCAATAATGTTTGGATTGGCGCTAGATCTGTAATACTTAAAGGTTCCGTCATTGGAACGGGTTCTGTTGTTGGCGCGATGTCCTTAATATCTAAAAAAACGATTAAAGATAAAACTGTAGTAGTTGGCGATGGCAACAAAATTGTCGCAAAAGACATAACTTGGAAAAGGTAATTTATTTTATCTTTTTGCAAGTAGCATTTTCGATTGCGAATATTTTGTCACAAACCGAAATAGTGTTTAGTCTATGTGTAATAATTATTATTGTCGTTTCTCCCTTTGTTTTTGCCAAACCATTAAGGATGATTTCTTCTGTTTTATAATCAAGAGCAGATGTAGCTTCATCTAAAATGATTATTGGTGTTTTTCTTAGAAAGGCGCGCGCCAAACCAATTCGCTGTCTTTGTCCTCCTGACATCCTTATTCCAGATTCTCCAATGCTTGAATCAAGTTTAAGAGGAAGAGAATTAACATAATCAAACAAATCAGCCTTTTTTAGCGCGTTCCAAACATCTTCATCAGTACAAGCGTTTTTATTGGAGCCAAAACATACATTGTTTCTTATTGTATCATCAAATAAAAAAATGGATTGTGGAACATACGAAATAATGGAGTGCCAGCACCTTAAATTGTTGTTATCGATAACGGTATCATCACATTTAATAAATCCTTTTTCCGGTTTTAACAAACCAAGAATTAAGTCAACCATAGTTGTTTTGCCGGCGCCGCTTTTTCCTGAGAAGGCAATGTAATCACCTTTGTTGATTTCAATATTGATGTTTTCGAGAACATAATTATCATCATTCGAGTATTTAAAACTTAAATCATTTACAGTTATTGTTTTGTCAAACAGCATTGGCTGCGTTTCCTTGACTTCAGTTTCGATTAATTCTTGATTTTCGGTTTCTTGTAAATCTTCAAATAATGAATTGACTGATGGGCCAAAGAACGAGAATGCCACAACATGTCCTGTAATTGCTGACATGCAAGGCAATAGTTTTACAATTGCAATAACAAAGGTAGAGAGTAAAGAGATGATTATTGTTACCTCTGATCCGGTAATTATCATGATTCCAAGTATTCCAAGAAGAATAATGACACCAAGGGTTTGAATAATGATTGATGGCAATGCGGAGATAAATTGGTATTTGACATTATTTTTAAAATAATGGAACGAATTATCTTTATATAGCCTTATAAAATATTCTTCTGAGTTTGATACTTTTGTATCCTTAATTCCTTTAATTGTATTGTTCAATATCTCAAAATTCTTTGCCTCATATTTTAAGGCCTTGTCCCCACAAAGCTTAGCTTTCTTTTTTATGTATAAAACGGATATTGCTGTAATTAACACCATAACAAATGTTAAAGAAAGTGAAATCGCCCAAGACACAATGGTTAAATAAACAAAGATGGCCAGCGATGTAAAAAACGCAATAAGAAATTGGGTTATTCCTTTAATCGCGTTTGTAAAATTAGTAACATCGTTTGTACATTTCCGAATGATTATTGAAGAATTTGTTTTAGTAAAAAAATCATAAGGCATATTGAGATATGATTTATATAATCTATTTGATAAACTTTTAGAAAAACTATTCGAATATGAAGCGGAAAAATAAGTCACCAAAAGAAAAACACCCGCTTTAAAAATATATAACCCAACAATTATTAATATCATCAAAGATACAATTGAACGCAAATTGTCGATAATAGGTTCAATATGAAAAATGTTGCACACGGAATGAGCGAACAAGTTTTCAGACACAGCTACAGAAAAATCGGATGGCTGATTCTGCGCTTGCATCAAATCAATCAACGGAGATATTATGGCCACTCCCAACAATTCCAATAGAGAATTTCCAATCATTGAAAACAGTAAAACAAAAAATAAAATTTTTTGTCTTCTAGTCATAAGTTTTGCTATTTTTTTGATAATCATTGTTTATTGAAAGCCTTCTAAATACTTATATAAATAAAATAAACTAATTGTTTCATTTGGGCAATTAGACCTTGTCCCTTTTAATGCTATTGAACAAATCATCAAATTGTTCAACATAATGTTCAACTGAAAAAATATCAAGATTAATGCTTTCTATTTTTATTTTTGTATTATAGGCGCGCATTAACTGGTCTTCTAACAATCTTTGCCATTCCAAACCATTACATGGGAAAGAGTTTTTAGATAGACTCGCATTTTCTCTAATGCCTCCAGTATCTGAATAAACAATTTTGCAGCCTCTTGTTATTGCTTCAATTGAAACAAGAGATGATGATTCATTAACTCTAAAGGAAGGTATTACAACGATCTCGCTAATGTCGTAGTACTTATACACAACATCATTGTCAACAAAACCAGTTATTATTATGTCAGAAGAAATGTTTCGTTTTAGGTTTTGCCAAAAAGGACTATCATTTTCTTTTCCAATTAATATTAATCTCACTCTTTCAAGATTCTTTTTTACGTTGTTAAATGCATTTATTAATATATCAACACCTTTTTCTTTGTCAAAACGGCCCACATATAACACATATTTTAGGTCTGGCTCAAGACCCAATTCTTTGCAAATAATAGTTTTATCATTTTTTGGATTTGAAACAAATGACTCATGGGGTATATTTTTAATGGTCAAGCAGTCAATACTAGGAAAGACGGATTGAATTCTTTTAGAAATATAGTCGCTCACTCCTACAAAAATGTGAACTTTTGAGAGATATTGCCTCATCAAAACAGTCCATGCTTTTTCTTTATCTATATTAATGTCATCGTAATGTGAATGATAAATGACAGGAGTATTTTTAATCAAAGAAACTATCCTAAAATTATTCTCCGAAAGAACAATATCGAAATTATTTTTATTGATATCCCTTGCTATTTTCTTGTTGTATGGTGAATGAAATTGCAATATTTTTTTAGTCTTTAATCTTTTTGAAAAAGAAAACAAAAGTGAATTGATTTTCGTTAACAAAACATTTTTTTTAAAATCTATATATTTGAAATGTATATTTTCAGAAAAAGAAAAGTGCTGTTGGTTATTGTTTTCTTTTGCTGATGAATACACAAAAATCTCATTGTTCTTTTCTTTTTGAAGAAAAGAAGTTACTAGAGTTTCTATTCCACCTTCTAATGAAGGCAATGGAATTGTTCCATTTGTGATTATTGCTATTTTCATTTATTTTTAATCCGTTTTATATATTTATACAATCCATTACAATAGTAAGCAAACAAAAACCTTAAAGTTTTGTGAATTTGTTTTTTGTTGCTTTTTAAAAATGCTTTCGCTTCTTTGTATTCTTCCGTTTTTTTATTGAAATAAATAATAGTAGAAGTTGCGAAATAAGCCGTTTTGTTCATTAGAATGTCTATGCATCGTTTATTATTAATGCTTTTTGCATATTCAAGTCTTTTATGAAAAACAATAAAACCATTATAAGAAGTTGAAGATTTTTTGCTAGAGTATGATAAACTATCTTTTCTTATACAATAGTTGTATAGACAATCATGAACATAACAAATAGATTTAACCACGCAAAGTATTTTATAAATCCAGTCTAAATCTTCATACATTTGCATTTTTGAAAAATAAATACCCTCAACAACACTTTTTTTGTATATGTTTCTCCAGATTTGATTGCCACTCTCATCGCAAAGAATATCTTCCGTTTGATATTGGTTGGTTTCTTCCTCTTTTATTTCCGTAATGTTTCCGTTTTCTATTAATGCGTAATCAAAACGAATGACATCCGGAGCTTTGTTCATTATTTTTGTAACGGAAGAAATATAATTGCTTGAGATGAAATCATCGGAATCGACAAAAGCTATATATTCACCTTTTGCGAGTTTCAAACCGCAATTTCGAGCCTCTGAAACGCCTTCGTTCTCCTTGTCAATATATTTAATATTTTGAGTCGAATTGTTTGTCTCCAAAAAAGATTTAATTAAATGGCCTGTTTTGTCTGTTGAACCATCATTAATGATAATAATTTCGAAATTGGTGGAGTTTTGATTACAAATGCTTTTTAAGCATCTAATTATGTATGGTTCAGAATTATAGACCGGCACGATGAATGAAATGTCTATTTTATCCATAAACTCTTGATGCCTACCTCAATCTTTCTTGAAAGCCTAACGAGCGGGCTGCTCCAACCCATTAGTGCGTAAACTCTTTTTGAATATTTGGTATCTTCAATAATTTCTTTTTGGTAGTTTTGCAAATCAAAATCATATGTTTTCATCAAGAACAATTTTTGAATTGCTCTAGGAAGTCTCTTAATACTTGTTGAGGAATGAGTTCCTCCTTCTGGACAATTGCCAATATTCAAGATTAGATTTTTTGCGGGAACAATAGTTAATTGATTATTAACAATTGAGTTATAAATTAAAATGGTTTCATAGTGATGTTTTCCGCTTTTAATATGGTTTTTTATGGCCTTAACAAGTATCTTCATTGGATAAACTGACTTATATTTTTTCGTGAATTGTTTTTCGCCCAATTCCAATAATTCTGAGTAGTTTGTATCCCATGCATCTATCACTCTTTTCCATGATGCCCAACCCCAAATTGAGCAATTTTTAGTAAATAGATAATCTTCCTTTATATTAGAAACCTCAAAATGATTCATTCCTGAAATTATACTTATTCTGTCTTCGTTTTCATATTTAATTAACATCTCTGTCATAAAATCAAAAAATGACAATGATGGAACATCATCATCTTCTAGAACAATGCATTTATCAACAATTGAAAATGCCCATTTTTGGGCAAGGTATTCAGAAGGATCGCAACCAACATTTTTGTCTTGATAATATTTGTATATTTTGCATGGCCAATCCACGTCTTCGACAATTCTCCTACAATGTTCTATTTTTATTTTGTCATCAGGCTTTGCGTCTCTTGGCCCATCTTGATATAAAAGCAAAACTGATGGTTTTGCGTTTTTTACCATTTCAAACACTTTTTTCAAGGTGTTTGGACGATTGAAAAATATCAAAAGAACAGGAGCAATATTTGAGTATGTGCATTGATTTTTAATCATAAAATTGCAATTGTGCATGACTGCTTTTATATTATAATATATAAATCGGTAAATACAAAATATGAAGATGTCCTTTTTTTCTAAAAGCAACAAAGTATCAACAATAACAACGATATTAGTTATCATCTTTTCTTTTGTTTTATGTGGATTAGGCTTATATTCTGCCTCCCAAATGAAAACCCCAGTTTCTATCCATTCGGAGGAAGAATTTTACGAAAAGATAAACGACGATTTAAATGGATATTATATTCTTTCCGACTCTTTGCTTTTCAAAGATGAAATAAAACCCATTGGTGACAAAAATAATCCTTTCACTGGAATGATTGAAGGAAATGGATGCGTTCTTGGAAATCTTGTTTTTGATTATAAATGTTTTGGGGATGGCTTTGTTGATAACGACACTCTTTATGTTGGGCTATTTCCATTTAACAAAGGAATCATCAAAAATATAAGATTCACTAATATAAGTTATGTTAATTTTGATGACTGTGGGTCGTTAAATGTTGCATTTGGAACTATTTGTGGAAAAAATTTCGGCAAGATTTCTGGTTGTGATATTTTTGGCTCAAATATTGAATTGACTGTCAACGCAAAAAATATATTTTTTGGTGGTTTTGTTGCAGAGAACTACTCTGAAATTCATTATTGTGTTTTTCCACAAAATATATCTTTGTCTGGAACTGCAGAAAAAATAACTATCGGTGGTTTTTCTGGACGCTCTTTTGAAGGTTCAGTCATAGATAAAAGTAGAAAAAAAGGATGGATTTTGGCTGATTCATTTTTGTGCGATTACTATGAAATTGGCGGTTTTAGTGGAGTTTCTTCTGGGGCGGTTTTTTCCAACTGCTGCCATTATAATTCCACTGGTAATGCCGGAATTTATATCACTTCATCAACGGAAAAATGTATACAAGGGGGAATTGTTGGAATAGTTGAAACTTCATCTACAAATTCTAGATTCTCTAATTGTTATTCTGGATCCTCCTTAAAAACAAGTGCTGGAAGAATATCTTATATTGGAGGTATTGCTGGATGCATTAAATCAAAAACGGTCTGTAAGAATGTGCTTATTGGCGGCTCTTACCGAAACTTTTTTGGGGAACAAACAATGGTTAGTGATTTAGCTTTTTGTGATGGTGAATTGTTCATTATTAAGAATTCATTTTGTTCCGAAGACGTTATTTTTGGTGATGTAAATAAAAACATAAACACCTTCCTCCCTATTGTTGAAAATCAAAAGCTCTCTTTAAAAAAACTTAATTGGAGCAGGGAATACTGGACTATATCTAGTGGTGCTGTTGAGTTTTTTATTTAATATTTTAAAATTTTATGAAGTTGCACATTAAAAGAATTAAACATTTTTTTGAAAGAATTAATATTCACAAACAAGATTTGTTCCTTTTAATTTGCGTCGTTTTAGTAAATTGTTCTTTAGTTTTTTCTTTGGTGAAGAATAATAGCATTTCATCATTCTTCTTCTATTTGCTTAGCTTAGTAATTGCATTATGGTTTTTTATAACATTTATTACCCATTTGATTAAATGGTTTAAGGGTGATTTCAAAGATACTACAAAGAGAGTTATTTTGTGTTTATTTATTATTCTTGTGGTTTATTTGGTGGTTGAAGTAGTACTTAATGGCGTTTTAAACCACATGAACATTTTGAGCATTGATTACCTAAGAAAAGCATTACTTTATATTACATCAACAAGTTTTTTGTTTTGTTGTCTTTTGTCCCGATTTAATAAAATACTGATTTATATTACAGGTTTCATCTCCATTGCTTTCATTTCTCTTGTTCTACTTTTGTTTGTTGCTGGCCCAGCGAGAACGTGGTATGGATATGCCAGTTGGCATAATCTTACTCTAAATTATTCAAATCCTAATTTTGCCGCATTAGTTTTGTTCTCTCATGGTCTTATTATTTGCACTCTTTTTGCTGCTTTAAATAGTAGATTTGGAAAAATTGTTTGTTTGCTTACTTTACTATTTATTGCTTTCTTTATTTATTTAACTTCTTGTAGATCGGTGATAGTTGCCGCTTTTGTGGCATTTGGTTTTTATTTCTTACTCTCATTTTTAAAGAGCAAGCAGCCTATTAAACTGATAATCGTTTTATTCCCGATATTATTCGCTTTTGTATACATTTTTATTAGTTATCTAGTTCAAAAAACCACGGCTGATAATATACAGGTTACTATATATGGAACAATTAGTGGAAAATCAATGGGAACAAGAATTACCATATGGCTTCTTGGTTTTAAAGATATATTAAGACATCCATTTTTAGGAAATTATTCAGAAACATTCTTTTCTCAATATCACAATACATATGTAGATGCTTGGGTTACTTTTGGAATTATTCCACTTTGTATTTTCATTTATCTTTTCTACCAATCCATTCATTTATGTTCTAAAGGTATGAAACACTCTTTTAAGAAAATGAATCTTATTTGCTTGTTATGTTCTTTGATGACGATGTTTGGTGAGACTTCTGTCCTTCATTCTGGTATGGGAACCGCCGTTTTGTGTCTTGTTTTTATCGCTTTCGCAAACACAGATTTCGAAAATTACGAAGATGTTGTTTTAATTGATGATGGCATTAAACATTGCGATGTACTAATAATCACCAGTGTATATGAAATTGGTAGTATTGGAAAAATGGTTCATGGTATATACGAAAAATGCAAAGACGAACAAATGAGTACTTGTGTTTTATATGGACGCGGCTCAGATTCTGATAAATACGATGGCCATATTTTTAAGATGTGTTCTGAAATCGAGGCCATAATTTCAAAACTAATGGGAAAAATTACTGGTCGAATATACTCATTTAATTTATTCTCAACATTTAGAGTGATTCGTTTTATTAAAAAAACGAAACCTTATGTTGTCAATATTCACAGCATCAATGACAATTATATTAATCCATACATCTTGTTTAAATATTTGAATAATACAGATATAGATGTAATTTATACAGCTCACTCCGGTAACTTGATTTTTGCTAATTGTGGAGGCAACTCATTTGATTGTTCACAATGGAAAAATGATGGTGAATGTAAAATGTGCCCAAGGCATCCGGATGCAAATCTTCCTCACAATTTATGGAATAAGATGAATTATGCTTTAAAAGATAATAATCGTTTTGAAATAGTCGCTGTTTCGAACTATTTAAAGGAACTTTTAAGCCTTTGTCCTTATTTAAAAAATAAAAAAATATCAACCATTTATAACGGCCTAGAATTACCTAGTATTAATAGCGTCGTTCATAAGAGAGAAAGTGGCGTCAGAAAGCAAATACTTTTTGTAATCCCATCAATTTATAATCCAAATAAAGGCTATTCATTTTTTGAGCAAATTGCAAAAAAGTATCCCCACTTTAATTTTGTTTGCGTTTCGTTTGATCAGTCAAAACCCAAAACCGATTGCCCAAACATAAAATATGCTGGCCCAGTGCTCGAAAATGAGAAGATGACATCATATTATACCGAAAGTGATTTAACCCTAGTATTAAGCAAATCTGAGACATTTTGCTTGCCAGTTGCCGAATCATTGCTTTGTGGAACACCGGTTGTTGGTTTTAAATCCGGTGGACCTGAAGAAATAGCAATTAAGGAGTATTGCACTTTTGTCGACTATTCAAATATGGCAGATCTCTTTAAAGCTATCGAAAAAACCCTTGATAGCAATTTTAGCAAAGATGAAATATCTGCAAAGGCTAAATTGAAGTATTCTATAGAAAGTATGAATTCAAAATATTTTGAATTATACTGTAGTAAAATAACTACCCACCCAAGAATTGTTGATTATTATTCTATTTCTATTTAAAGGTATAAGCATGAAGGTTTTATTAATTTCCAACAATCCATTAAGCAAAAGCAATTCAAATGGTAGAACCATATTGACTTTGTTGGGCCTTTTTTCAAAGAAAGATATTTTAAATATATTTATTAATGGAAATAATCCAGAAACATCGCTTGCATCTTTTTATCAAATTGATGAACATAAGTTACTTAAACCTTTTTATTTCCTTCCTTTTGGGTCATTTATTACTGAACATAAAGAGAATAGTTCTGTTGCCACAAAAAAGAATAAAACACCATTTAAGTGCTTGGCAAGGTCCTTTCTTTGGAAAAATAAAAGATTATTTAATGAATTGTTGGATGTTTCAAAAGAGTTTTCTCCTGACATAATATGCTTGCAATGTGGTGACTCAGATTTTTTGATTGATATAGCCGTCAAATTATCCAAAAAGCTCAAAACGAATTTAATTACTTTTAATTCAGAGGACTATGCTTTTAAAAAATGGAATTATCTATCACCCAAAAATAGAAAAACACTTTTGTTTAATGTTTTTATTAAAACATTACAAAAAAGCTATAACCGCCTATATCAGCAGGCGGTTGGTCATGTTTATTTAACCGATTCGCTTCGGGATTTGTATCTAAAAAAATATCCCAATCATTGTAACATTGTTATCTACAATTCATCGGATTTGATGCCTACAGATATTCGAGGAACGGGTGTTGTATATTCTGGCAATATTGGTGTAGGAAGATATAAGGTATTGGGTCAATTAGCGGAAGTTGTTTTTGAAAAAACGGAAAATCCAATGGTGATTTATTCTCTTTCTAATGATCCGAAGCAAATTAATTATCTTTCTAATCTCCAGTGTGTTGACTTTAAAGGAAGATTAACATATGAAGCCAACATAAAGGCATTGGTCAATTCAAAAATTGTTATTCATGTTGAAAGTTTTGATGATTATTATATCAAGGATACCCAAAATGCGTTTACAACTAAAATTGCAGATGTTTTATCATTGGGAAAGCCTTTTTTGGTTGTTTGTCCTAAAACTAGTTTTGTTTATTCATACTTAAAACGATTTGATTGCGCTTTTGTCGCAAGCAGTATTATTGAGGCGAGAGACTTGATTGAAAGAATGCTGAATGACGATTCTTTTTGTTATTCGAAAGTTACAAACGCTATTAAAGTTGCTCGCGCCAACCATTCTAAAGATGTGAATTCAAGAGCTTTTTATAATTTCATAATGAAATTATTAAATAAAAACATATATAACTCGCTTGATTTAACTAAATATAAAAACGAACCAGAGTTCCAAACCGCCATCAAAGAGATGATGTCATCATTAGATGATAGAGTCCTTTCTAATGAAAAATATCAATCTATATTAGATAAGATTGTTACCCCTGATAGAGTTATTATATTTGATGTTAAGTGGAGTGATGATGGTGGCATTGAACACACAAACAAAGGATATCGTGTCCAATTTAATAATGTTAATGGTGTATATAAAGGTGGATTAAGATTCCATCCATCTGTTAACTTATCAATCATTAAGTTTTTAGCGTTTGAACAAGTATTTAAGAATTATTTAACTACCTTAC
>JAEEGL011446220.1_pt1 | contig 21273 bp, 12 predicted proteins | sample 9134231 | NCBI WGS metagenome assembly JAEEGL01 (sample SAMN16246548, study PRJNA631951) | gut metagenome | biome: gut microbiome; feature: rumen; material: fiber-attached | host: Bos | place: Iran: Karaj | collected 2018-10
AAGTCAGTATATTCTAGTATGTCATAAATTGATTGTCTAAATTCCTTTTTAAATGTTTTTATAATACCTGGTGCCATATAATAATCAAATGATGGAATTGATTGCTCTCCATCTTGATCATGTTGGTTACTTGCAATTGCTACGCAAGCAAGCATTATATATGATGAAATACTTTTTGGTTCTCTCATTGATGAATTGTTTGCATCAAATCCACCAGCGAATAATTTCTCTAAATCTATTTGACAACTCTCAGTTGTACCCATTGGATAATACTCAAGCTTGTTGATATAAATATCACCATTTTCATGAGCATCTGCATGTCTCTTCTTCATTAAGTATGATGTAGCAAACTCTTCTGCAACAGTGCTACCATATGATTGAAGAATCTCAGTTGTGTTCTTATCTCTTGAAATTTCCTCACTAGTTTCCTTAGTGCTTAAGCCTAGTTTTTCTAGTGCTTTCAAGAATTTATGTTTTCTTTTTTCTTCGAAGAAAATTTCACGTGATTGATTTCTCTTCTCACGATAATCAGCGAAAGAATTGTATACATCAATGTAGTTTTCTTTTTTCAAAGCATCTTCAATTAAGTCTTGAATCTCTTCAATTTGAATCTTTTCATAGTTTCCACTGATGATTTTATCAATAACTTTTTTATAGATTTTGTTTACATCATCCTCGTTGTATTTTCCTTCGATACTATCAAAACCTTTTTTGATTGCTATAGCAATTTTAGTTCCGTCAAAATTAACTTTCTTACCGCTTCTTTTGACAACTATTAAGTTTGCTAAACTTTCTTCGTTCATGCTAGCCTCCGTTTTAGTTTATTTCGAAAATATTTTGGCTTAGTACATAATTTGCTTTTTCTTCATCATCTGCATGAATATATCCTAAGATTTCTCCTTCGTTTACCTCATCGTTAACTTTTCTTTCGAACCAGAATCCAACACGTGGATTGATATCATCTTCTTTCTTTTCTCTTCCAGCACCTAGATATGCAGCTAGACGTCCAACTTGTAGAGCATCTAATCTCGTTATTCTTCCTGATCTTTGTGCTGTGATTGGAATAATATATTTTGCCTTTTCAAATTTTTCCATGTGCTCAATATATGAAACATCTCCACCTTGATTTGAAACAAGTTGTATAAATTTTTCATATGCTTGTCCATTAGAAATATTCTCTAGGATTCTTTGCTTTCCTTCTTCTATTGAATCCACTTTATTTGCAAGCATTAACATGTTTGCACCCAATTCACAAATAATATGTTTAATATCTTCTTGTAGATATCTTCCTTTTAAAATATCTACTACTTCAAATATTTCAAGTGCATTTCCAACTGCATGTCCAATTGGTTCATCCATATTTGTTTGTATACAAACTACTTGTCTATTTGAAAGTTCACCAATTCTAGTCATTATAGATGCTAGCTTGTCTGCATCTTCTTTATTCTTCATAAATGCACCGCTACCACACGTAACATCAATTACTATTTTGTTTGCACCTGCTGCAATCTTTTTACTCATGATACTTGATGCAATTAGTGGAATATTTTCAACGCATGCAATTGTATCTCTTAATGCGTATAGCTTTTTATCTGCTGGAGCTAAGTTTGCTGTTTGTCCCATCAAACATATTCCAATATTTTTAACATTTTGTTTGAATTCATCAATGGTCAAATCTGTTCTATATCCTGGGATTGATTGCATTTTATCTACTGTTCCACCAGTAAATCCTAATCCTCTTCCAGACATCTTTGCTACTGGTACTCCAAGAGAAGCAATGATTGGCATTAAAATTAATGTAATTTTGTCTCCAACTCCTCCCGTTGAATGTTTATCAACAACATCTCCAAGATCAGATAAATCAAGCACTTCACCAGAGTTAGCCATTGCTAATGTTAAGTCTGTAATTTCTTGATCACTCATTCCATTAATGTAAATTGCCATAACCAATGCTGATGCTTGATAATCTGTCACTTCGCCATTTGTATAACCATTTACAAAGTATTCAATTTCTTCTTTTGTTAATTCTTTCTTATCCCTTTTTTTAGCGATAATATCTAAAATATTCATTTGTACCTCTTCATTTATATAAAGTGTGTTATAAATGTTTTTCTATGTAATGGGCATGGTCCATATTTCTTTATTGCATCGATATGAGCCTTTGTACCATATCCTTTATGCTTTGCAAAGCCATACTCTGGATATGCTTCATCCCATTGTTTCATTAGTCTATCTCTTGTTACTTTTGCTAAGATTGATGCACATGAAATTGAATAAACATTTGCATCACCTTTTATAATTGACATGTATGGAATATCAAATACATCAATATTCTTTAATGCATCTGTTAGTATAATGTCTGGCTTAGCTTTCAATTGATTGATTATATCTTCAACTGCTAAGTGTACACCCTTTTTAGTTGCCTCTAAGATATTTAATTCATCAATATCTTGTTGTGAAACAAGTTGTACACTCCAAGCAAGTGAATCTTCTATGATTTTATCGTATAAGATTTCTCTTCTTTTTTCAGTTACTTTCTTTGAATCATTTACCCATTCAAGTTCAGAATCTGGTTTCATTACAACTGCACCTACTGCAACTGGTCCAGCAAGTGGTCCTCTGCCGGCTTCATCAATTCCACAAATTAATTTGTTTCCTTCTTTGTATAAATCAGTCTCTAAACCTTTTAGATGATCCAATCTATCTTTCTCTGCTTCTTTCATTTATTAAAGCTCCAATTATTAATCTTTTAATCCCATTTGTGATAATAAGTATTGTCCTTGATATCCGCATGTTATAGCAACTTCACGAGTATCATAGTTGATTAAATATCTAGCATTTTTTTCATTTCTAAAATCTAACCCTAATGACTCTAAATCTACATCCTCTAAAACATAGTATTTATCATAATCTGATTCAGAAACTATATTTAGTTTCTTGAATTCCTCAACTATTTCAGCTACTCCTTTTACTCTATCAGGATCATTCTTTTCTTCTTTTTTCTCTTCTGTGGCAGTTGTTTCAGTCTTTTGCTCGCCTTCTGTATTTTCTTTATTTTCAGCATTTTCGCCATTTTCTTCTGCTGCTTTTTTTGCTGCTTCTTCGGCTTCTTGCTTTATTTGCTCTTCACTTTTGAAAGTTGATAATTTAGTTCCTTTTCTTTCTTCATCAATCTTGTTATTCATGTCTGCTTTGTCATTTAAGACTCTACATTTAGCTTGAATTTGAAGCATATTAGACTTTAAGTCTGATGTTACTAAATTTGTTTTACTATTCTTGATAACAACATTAATTACAGTTACAACAGCTACTATTATGGCTATTGTTGCTAATAATTTTGCTATTCTTATTACTCTATTTTTATTCATAATTACTCCTTTTTGAACTAGGGCTAGTATATCATAAAAACGCTTAAAAGTAATTAAATTTCTAACTTTTTTTACGTTGCAAACCACTTTTTTTAGTATTATAATTATGAAAGTTATATTTAAGCTTTTATTGATATATAATTAATCAGAGTAAAGAAAGGAGCTGCCGTGATTACGGCATGACAATTATTTATGGATATGTATCAAAATAATCAAAATTTTGGCTATAATCAGCCTGTTCAGCCTACAGGTCCAGTAAAAAGCCCTAAATCAGGTAATAAAACTGGAAAAACCATGTTTTTATCATTCTTGAGCGGTGTTGTAGGAGCAGGTTTAGTAGTCGGAATTTGCTTTGGTGTGCCAGGCATTAGAACCGCCATTGTAGGCCAACAAAGTACTATTACTGTTTCAACTAATAATAGTAACTTTAACCCTGAAAACGTTAATACTTATCAAGTTTCATTATCAAGTTTTAGCGATACAGGAGTTCAAGTTGCTCAAAAAGTTTTACCTTCAGTAGTAGGTATTAAAGTTACCTACCCAGTTAAATCATACTGGAGTGGCAATTCAAGTACTGTGTCTGCTGCCGGTTCTGGAGTAATTATTAGCTCTGATGGCTATATTTTAACTAACAATCACGTTGTTAGTGCATCATCTTCTGAGAGTTCTTACTACTCAATTGGTGAGGCTACTGAAATTACAATAAAGCTATATAATGATGAAACAAGCTATCCTGCAACAGTTGTTGGTACTGATGCAAAAACAGATTTGGCCGTTTTAAAAATTGATAAAACTGACCTTACAGCTGCTGAAATTGGCGATTCTGATTCTGTTTTAGTCGGCGAATGGTGTATGGCAGTTGGCGATCCTTTAGGAATGGAAAGTTCTGTTTCTTCTGGTTTAGTAAGTGCTCTAAATCGTGAAGTTACAGATGAAGATGGTAAGAAGTATCATGTTATTCAAACTGATGCTGCTATCAATTCAGGTAACTCAGGTGGTGCTTTAGTTAATAGTAAAGGCCAAGTTATTGGCATTAACACAATTAAAGTTTCCGGTGCAGGAATTGAAGGTCTAGGTTTTGCTATTCCTATCAATTCAACAATTTCAGTAACTAATGATTTAATTAAATATAATAAAGTTATAAGACCTTATATGGGTGTTGCTTGTGTAAGTATTACAGATGAGGTAATCAAAGCTAATCCAAGAGCTAACCTAACAAAAGGTGTTTATATTAGAACTGTTGCTTCATTCTCTCCTGCTGAACAAGCTGGATTACAAGCTGGAGATATTATGATAGCAATTGATGATCAACAAATTTTAACCTACGATGAAATGACAGCTATTAAAGATTCTCATAAAGTTGGTGATACAATTACGATCAAATATATTAGAAATGGTTCTACTAAAACAACTCAATTAACATTAGGTGAAGAAGGTTAATAAAGCAAACAAAAAGAGACGTTAATCATAACGTCTCTTTATTCTTTTATTTATTATTCTTCAATTTTTATAACATCAAATTGTGTTGTATATTTTTCATATCCATTACCATAATTGTAAATTAATAGTAACTCTCCATTCTTGCCTATCATGAAGTTCTTAATATTTTCAACATCATAATATCCTTCTGTCGCTAACTCTGTATCTCTCTTATATGTCTCTGAATAGTTTGAATAAGCTTTTTCTGCTTCACTAACTTTCTTTATTTCTTCTTTAATCTTAGCATTTATCTTGTTTGCTTCTAATCCTTTTAGTTGAAGCATTTTTGAAATTGTAATTTCTTCACCTGTTGCTATATCAACATTATATGTTCTTATATATCTTCTTTGTGATTTTCCAGGAATTTTATCTAACGACATAATAGCAATTGAAAGATATTTGTTCTGATAAATTGTTCCTCCGAAATTAGCTTCGTAAATATATTTTCCTGTTACTGTTTCTACTGTTTGATTTGATGTGTTTTGAGCTGCTTCATTTTGATTTTCTACAACATTTGTTTCTGGTTGAATAGTAGTTGTCTTATTTTTTGAAAGCTCGGCTCCTTTTTGGAATCTTGCTAGGAATATATTATAAAACTCCTCTGTCATTGTTGGTACATATACTGTATTTATATAATCACCTTGTAAATTAATCTTAGGAAAATGAACATCTATTTCACATTTATCTTTATCTATTACATCTTTACCATCACTAATTGATGAATATGCCAACCCCTTATCAAATCCAGTAAGTATCAAAGACTCTTCAGGAATTGCCTTTAATATATTCATTGTATCTTCATTGGTCAACCCTATAATTTTATTATTAAATAAAATATTGAATTCTTCTCTTAATGCTACTTGAGTATTGTCTACAACTGTTGTTGTACCATTTCCTGAAGCTGTTGTATTTGTATCTTCACCCATAAAAATTCTGAAAACGCCTAACAAGATTGATACTATACATACAACTGCGATAGCAGCATATATTAAATTTCTCATTCTTTTATCTACCATAACTATCTCCTTATAGACTTTTTCATTATAGCATTTTTAGAAATAAAATAAAAGACTCTAGACTAAATATTTAATCTAGAGTCTCTAATATTTTAATCAATTATTGATTATCTTGATTTGAATTCATGCTTTCAACTGCTTGTTCAAATTTATTTGCATCTTGTGCATTCATTACTGTATCAGGTTCGTCTTCAAAATTTTCTGTATTAATATGAGTTTCTTGATATCTTCTCATACCAGTACCAGCTGGGATTAACTTACCAATGATAACATTTTCTTTTAATCCAACTAAATCATCAGCTTTACCCTTAATAGCAGCTTCTGTTAAGACTCTTGTAGTCTCTTGGAATGATGCTGCAGATAAGAATGAATCTGTAGATAAAGCAGCCTTTGTGATACCTTGAAGAACTCTCTTACCTTGTGCAGGTTTCTTCTTTTGAGCTTTAAGCTCAGCATTAATTTCATTAAACTTGTTAATATCAATTAATGTTCCTGCTAATAATAAGCTGTCTCCAGAATCAGTAATTTTCATCTTCTTAAGCATTTGTCTAGCGATAATTTCAATATGTTTATCGTTGATGTCAACACCTTGGTTTCTATAAACTTTTTGAATTTCTTGTACTAAGTATTCATGAACTGCGTCAGGACCCTTAATAGTTAAGATTTCGTTAGGATTAATAGAACCTTCTGTTAATTGATCACCCGCTTCAATTACATCACCATCGTTAACAGCAAGTTTTGATCCAAATGGAATTGGATATTTTCTACTGTCTTCTTTAGATGTAACTGTAACAATCTTTTTCTTCTTCTCTTCTGAGATAGAAACTTTACCAGCAATTTCAGTTACTATAGCAAGTCCCTTTGGTTTACGAGCTTCGAAAAGCTCCTCAACTCTAGGAAGACCTTGTGTAATATCTGCAACACCGGCAACACCACCAGAGTGAATAGTTCTCATAGTTAACTGTGTACCAGGTTCACCGATTGATTGAGCTGCAATTGTTCCGATAGGTTCACCAATTTGTACAATCTTTCTTGTAGCAAGTGACATACCATAACATTTAGCGCAAACACCGTGTTCTGTTTTACAGTTCATTGGAGATCTAACAACAACTCTTGTGATTCCAGCATCAACGATCTTGTCTGCTGTCTTCTCATTAATCATTGTATTTGAATCGCAAAGAACTTCTTTAGTCTTTGGATCAATAATATCATTTAATGGATATCTACCAATTAATCTTTCTTGTAATGGTTCGATTAATTGATTTCCATCTTTTAATTCATAAACTTCAAGACCTTCAGTTGTATGACAATCATCTTCTCTTACGATAATATCTTGTGATACATCAACTAATCTTCTAGTTAGGTAACCAGAGTCAGCTGTTCTTAACGCTGTATCAGAAAGACCTTTACGAGCACCATGGGCTGAAATGAAGTATTCTAATGAGTCTAGACCTTCACGGAATGATGACTTAATAGGAATCTCGACTGTTTTACCAGTTGTAGAAGCCATAAGTCCACGCATACCAGCTACTTGACGTAATTGTGATACGTTACCACGGGCACCTGATGTTGACATCATGTAGATTGGGTTCATTTCATCAAAGTTATCTTGCATTGCTGTAGAAACTTTATCTGTAATGTCTTCCCAAATATGAATAACACTTTGATAACGTTCTTGATCTGTGATAAGACCTCTTGCATATTGCATTTGAACTTTATCAACTGCTTCTTGTCCTTGTTTTAATAAGTCTTGTTTTGTTCCAGGAACTTGAACGTCAGCGATAGATACAGTCATACCTGCTGTTGTACAATACTTGTAACCAGTAGCTTTGATGTAGTCTAATAATTCAGCTGTTCTATCAAGTCCATGAACTGAAATACATTTTCCAATGATTTTCTTTAATTTCTTTTTATTGATTGTGAAATCAATTTCATATGCGAATTTGTTTTCAGGTTTTGTTCTATCAACAAATCCTAAATCTTGTGGAATGCCTTTATTGTAAATGATTTTACCCATTGTTGTTTCAATCATTCCATGATCGATTTCTTTTCCTTCTTCATCATACTCAGCCATTCTTACATGGATCTTAGCATGAATTCCGATATCTTTATTTGCATATGCCATTTCTGCTTCATCTGTTGAAGAGAAATACATTCCGGCACCTTTTGTTCCTTTTCTTATAGTGTCTTCTTCAGTGTCGTTAGGATCTGCATCTACATCCATTGTTAAGTAGTATGCACCTAAGATCATATCTTGAGAAGGCTCTGTAATAGGAGCACCGTCTGTAGGTTTTAATAAGTTGTTTGTTGATAACATTAAATATCTTGATTCTGCTTGAGCTTCTAATGATAAAGGTAAGTGAATAGCCATTTGGTCACCGTCGAAGTCAGCATTGAATGCTGTACATACCAATGGGTGAAGCTTAATAGCTCTACCTTCAACTAGAACTGGCTCAAATGATTGAATACCAAGTCTATGTAATGTTGGAGCACGGTTAAGCATTACTGGATGATCTTTTATTACATCTTCTAATACTTCCCATACTGCTGGATCGAGTCTTTCAACCATTCTCTTTGCTACTTTGATGTTCTTAGCTAATTTTCTTGAAACTAATTCTCTCATAACAAATGGTTTGAATAACTCAACTGCCATTTCCTTTGGAACACCACATTGGTAAATCTTTAATTCTGGTCCTACTACAATAACTGAACGTCCTGAGTAGTCAACACGTTTACCAAGTAAGTTTTGACGGAATCTACCTTGTTTACCCTTTAACATATCTGATAAAGATTTTAAAGCTCTTCCGCCAGCACCTGTAACTGGTCTTCCTCTTCTACTGTTATCAATTAATGCGTCAACTGATTCTTGTAACATACGTTTTTCGTTTCTTACAATAATTTCAGGAGCACCTAATTCTAATAATCTCTTTAATCTGTTATTTCTGTTAATAACTCTTCTATATAAGTCATTTAAATCTGATGTTGCAAATCTTCCACCGTCTAATTGAACCATAGGTCTTAAATCTGGTGGTATAACTGGAATTGCACTCATAACCATCCATTCAGGTTTGTTTGAAGATTTTCTAAATGATTCAACTGTATCTAATCTCTTGATTAATTTAATCTTCTTTTGCTCACTTGCTTTAGAGATTTGTTTTTGTAAATCTTTAGATAATTTTTCAACGTCAATTTCAGCTAATAATTTTTGTAATGCTTCTGCACCCATCTCTGCTTTAAAAGAATCTTCTCCATATTTCTCAACAGCTTCACTGTATTCTTTTTCAGTTAATACTGTTCCTTTTTCTAATTTTGAAGTTCCTTTATCTATAACGATGTATGCTGCAAAATATACAACTCTTTCAATAGCTTTAGGTGAAACATCTAACATTAATGCTATTCTGTTTGGAATTCCTCTGAAGTACCAGATATGAGCAACTGGAGCAGCTAATTCAATGTGTCCCATTCTCTCACGTCTTACTTTAGATTTTGTAACTTCAACGCCACATCTATCGCAAACAACGCCTTTATATCTGATTCTCTTATACTTACCGCAATGGCATTCCCAGTCTTTAACTGGGCCGAAAATTCTTTCACAGAAAAGTCCGTCTTTTTCTGGTTTTAATGTTCTATAGTTAATAGTCTCAGGTTTCTTAACTTCTCCCTTTGACCATTCTCTAATTTGTTCATCTGAAGCTAAACTTATACGTATTTGATTTAAGTTTTCTAAATCTTCCACTTAAATTTGCCTCCACTTTATTATTTTTTGTTGTTAATTTTTCGAAACATTATATACACCCTGCTGCACATTCATTTAAGTTATAAAATTTCTAAAATTAAAATATTAAATTAAATTTTGTTTTGTAAATAATTACAACGAAATATTATAATGTGTCATCGTCATCAAAGTTGTCTTCTGCACCATAACCATCATCAAATTCGTCTTCTTCTACTTCTTCAAATTCAGCATCATCGATTCCATCGTCGAATTCTTCAACTTCTTCTGAATCATCTGCTTCATTATCTTCGCTTGTTTCAGAATATCCACTGTTTTGTAGTTCTTCTTCATTTACAACATTATGATCTTCTCTTGAATCGCTATCATTGATTTGGTTGAAATCAACTGCATCGTCAATTTCTTCTTTTAATTCAATGATCTTATCTTGTTTATCATATAATGTAATGTCTAATCCTAATGCTTGTAATTCTTTTACAAGAACTTTGAAACCTTCTGGAATTCCTGGTTTTGGAATGTTGCTTCCTTTTACGATTGCTTCATATGCTTTAACTCTTCCGACAACATCGTCAGATTTTGTAGTAATCATTTCTTGTAATGTGTAAGCAGCACCATAAGCTTCAAGTGCCCAAACTTCCATTTCACCAAATCTTTGTCCACCAAATTGTGCTTTACCACCAAGAGGTTGTTGTGTAACTAATGAGTATGGTCCTGTTGAACGAGCATGAATCTTATCATCTACTAAGTGGTGTAATTTTAACATGTACATAACTCCGACTGTTACTGGGTGATCAAATGGATCTCCTGTTCTTCCGTCATATACGATTGTTTTACCATCTTTTCTTAATTTAGCTTGTTCTAATAGTTCTTCGATTTCCCAGTCTTTAGCACCATCGAATACTGGTGTTTCAACTTTCCATCCAAGAGCTCTAGCTGCCATTCCTAAGTGAACTTCAAGTACTTGTCCTAAGTTCATACGAGAAGGAACACCCATTGGGTTTAATACGATATCAACTGGAGTACCATCTGGTAAGAAAGGCATATCTTCTTCTGGAAGAATTCTTGAAATAACACCTTTGTTTCCGTGACGTCCAGACATCTTATCACCAACGCTAATCTTTCTCTTAGCAGCAATATAAATTCTAATAACTTGATTTACACCCGGTCCTAATTCATCTGAATTATCCCTTGTAAATACTTTAACATCAACAATTGTTCCTTCCTCACCGTGTGGAACTCTTAATGATGTATCTCTAACTTCTCTAGATTTTTCACCGAAGATAGCTCTTAATAATCTTTCTTCAGCTGTTAATTCTGTTTCACCCTTAGGTGTAACTTTACCAACTAGGATATCTCCAGGTCTTACTTCAGCACCGATTCTGATGATACCATCTTCGTCTAGATCTTTAAGAACATCCTCACCTAAGTTTGGAATATCTCTTGTAATTTCTTCTGGTCCTAATTTTGTATCACGACATTCACAGTTGTACTCTTCAATATGAATAGATGTGAATGTATCTTCTTTAACTAATTTCTCATTGATTAGGATAGCATCCTCGAAGTTATAACCTTCCCAAGTAGAGAATGCGATTAATGCGTTTCTACCTAGAGCCATTTCTCCATTTTGAGTTGCTGGTCCGTCAGCGATTGTATCACCTTCTTTAACTTTTTCACCAACTGAAACAATTGGTCTTTGGTTGATACATGTACCACCGTTTGTTCTCTTGAACTTAGCTAATTTATATTTTTGTAATTCATCTTTCTTTGTTCTGATTTGAATTTCATCAGATGAAACTTTTTCTACAATTCCGGCTTCTTTAGCAAGAACAGTAATTCCTGAATCTTTTGCTGCTCTGTATTCCATACCTGTAGCAACGATTGGAGATTCTGTCTTGATAAGTGGAACTGCTTGTCTTTGCATGTTTGAACCCATTAAAGATCTCTTAACGTCATCATGCTCTAAGAAAGGAATCATAGCTGCAGCAACAGAAACTAATTCTCTTGGAGAAATTTCTAAGTAGTCAACTTCTTCAGCTGGAACTTCTAAGAATTCTGTTACTCTTCTAACTTTAACTTTCTTATTCTTTAATTTTCCGTTTTTATCAATTGGTTCAATTGCTTGTCCAATTGAGAATTTATCTTCTTGATCAGCAGATAAATAATCAACTTGGTCTGTAACCTTATGAGTTTTCTTATCAATTTTTCTATATGGAGCTTCAATAAATCCATATTCATTAATTCTAGCGAATGAACAAAGTGCAGAAATTAATCCGATGTTTGGTCCTTCAGGAGACTCTACTGGGCATAGTCTGCCATAGTGAGTATAGTGAATATCACGAACCTCGAAACCTGCTCTTTCTCTTGTTAAACCGCCAGGTCCTAATGCTGAAATTCTTCTCTTATGAGTTAATTCAGATAATGGGTTTGTTTGATCCATAAATTGTGATAATTGAGAACTTCCGAAGAATTCTCTAATTGATGATGAAATTGGTTTTGTATTAATTAATGCTTGTGGTGTGATTGAGTCTAAGTCTTGAATTGTCATTCTTTCTCTTACTACTCTCTCTAATCTTGCTAAACCAATTCTGAATTGGTTTTGAAGTAATTCACCAACGCATCTAATACGTCTGTTTCCTAAGTGGTCGATGTCATCAACATTTCCTAAACCATGATATAGGTTTAATAAATAACTAATTGAAGAAATAATATCTTCGTTAGTAATATGATGAGGAATTAATTCATCATATCTTTGTTTTAATACTTCGCGTAAATCTTTCTTAGCTGTTTTTTCTAAGATATCTTTTAATACTTCATAGTTAACTAATTCTTTGAAGTTTAAATCACCTAAATCTTTATCAGAAACATAAGCATGAATATCAACAACTCCGTTTCCAATAACATTGATGTAAGATTCACCGCAAACAACCTTAACAGTATTGATACCACTGTTTTGAATTGTTGTAGCTAATTCTTCAGAGATAATATCGCCTCTATCAGCAAGTACTTCTCCTGATTCAGGATCAACGATTGCTTCGAATGCAACTTGTCCTGTAATTCTCTTAGCTAAGCTTAATTTTCCATTAAACTTATGTCTTCCTACTTTAGCTAAATCATATCTCTTTGGATCAAAGAATAATCTATCAAAAACTTGTCTAGCTGCTTCAACTGTTGGAAGTTCGCCAGGTCTTAATTTTTTGTAGATATCTGTAATAGCTTCTTCAGAAGTTTTGATTGGATCTTTTTGAATTGAAACTTTTAATAATTGCTCGTCTCCAAATAGGGCTAGTATTTGGTCATCGCTTTCAATTCCGATCGCTCTTAATAATGTTGTGATTGGGATTTTTCTAGTTCTATCAACTCTTACCCATAAAACATCATTATTGTCTGTTTCATACTCAAGCCATGCTCCTCTTAATGGCATAACTGTTGAAGTATAAAGTGTTTTACCTGTTTTAGTATCAAGTGATGATGCATAATAACAGCTTGGTGATCTAACTAACTGACTTACTACAACTCTCTCTGCACCGTTAATAACGAATGTGCCTGTTTCAGTCATAAGTGGGAAATCACCTAAATAAATTTCTTGTTCCTTTATTTCTCCAGTCTCTCTGTTAAATAAACGAACGTTTACGTGCAACTTTGTTGAATATGTTGCATCTCTTTCTTTTGCCTCTTCTACGGTGTACTTTGGATTTTCATCCATGTGATACTCTAAGAAATCTAAAACTAGATTTTCAGAGAAATCAACGATTGGAGATACTTCTTTAAGTACTTCTCCTAGTCCTTCGTTAATAAACCAATTGTAAGAATCTTTTTGCACTTTAATAAGATTTGGCATTTCAACAAAATCACCAATCTTTGAGAAACTCTTACGTGTGGTTTTTCCACGCTTTACGTTTTCAACGTTAATCAAAGGTCCTACCTCCTAAAAAAATTCAGCAGATAGTATTTTCTCTTTAATGAAAGTCCTTCTTATCTAATCCAGTTTTTATAGTTATTTTGAGACTTCCTGCCTAAAAAGTCCTAAAATAACAATAAGCTTTGAAAAGAAATTCCTCTTTCAATAAAGAATTTACATAATAAAAATTCTTAGAGACAGCAAAAAAAGGTAAACACATCATAGTCGTCACTACTCATTTTACCTCATTAAAAACAAATAAAATTTTATCTCATCATATCCGAATTTAACATCTATTAGCCCTCTAGATTTTTATTCGTAAAAAATACCTTATTATTTTACAATATTTGGTGTTTCAAGTCAATATTTTATGTAATTTTTTGCACAATTTTCACATTTTTTGTGTGGAAACAGTAAATATTGATAAAGCCCCCAAAAAATTGTATAATATTATTGCTGAATTTGTGAAAGATTTCACATCAGCAAGGAGGTTTATTATGGAAAATTTAGGAGTTTTAACACCAGTTTTGGGAGTTTTGGTAGTACTGTTCTTCATTATGATCTCGTCTATCAAACAAATTTCTGAATACGAAAGAGGAATCTTATTTAATTTTGGTAAATTTAGAAAAATATTAGGACCAGGTTGGCATGTTGTTTGGCCTATCTTCCAATCATATAGCAAAATAGATATTAGAACTAAAGTTGTCGATGTTCCAGAGCAAGAAGCTATTACTAAGGACAACGTTTCTATTAAAATAAATGCAGTTTTATACTACAAAATATTCAATGCTAGCAATGCTGTAATTGCTGTTGAAAACTACAATTACGCTGTTTCTCAATTAGCTCAAACAACTATGAGAAATATTGTTGGTTCAGTTAAATTAGATGAATTATTATCTGAAAGAGATGAAATCAGCAAGAACATGTGCGAAATCTTAGATGTTGCAACTGATCCTTGGGGAATCAAAGTTGAAAACGTTGAATTAAAAGATATTTCTTTACCAGAAGAAATGAAAAGAGTTATCGCTAAAGTTGCTGAAGCTGAAAGAGAAAAACAAGCTGTTATTACAAAGGCTACAGGTGAGGTTGAAGCTTCAAATAACTTAGCTAAAGCTGCTGCAACAATGGCTGCTGCACCAGGTGCTTTACATTTAAGAACACTAGCAACATTAAATGATTTAAGTTCTGATCAATCAAATACAGTTATCTTTGCTGTTCCAATTGAAGGATTAGAAGCATTAAAAGGAATTTCTGATTTAGCAAAAGCTAAATCAAAAGATAACGAGAACAAATAATACTTAGGAGAAATTAATGAATAAGCTCAAGACCTTTGTAACCAAACATGACAACATATTTGTGTTTCTATTACTTTTTATCATTACTGCCGGGTTCATTTTTAGAAACTCCCCATTAGAGTATGATTCTTTATGGGTATTTGGAAATCTATCAAAGTTGTCTCATGGTTTTAGAATATATGAAGAAGTAAATATTGTAACATTTCCTCTATTTTATGAAACATTCGGTATGTTACTATCATTATTTAATAACTACCTTGGATTTTTAATATTAAATTTTTTAGTAGCTACGCCTTTATACTTTATGGTTTATCAACTATTTAAGGCTTGTAATGTAAAAAAGAACTTCGCGTTACTTTTTACAATGCTTAATATAATTGTAACTCGTGATATAGTAGCATGGGGTCCAAGTTATAATACCTTGGCACTTTTATTGTACATAATTGGAATGTGGGCATATTTGAAAAAGAAAGACTCAAAATTCTCATTCATTATACAAGGTGTACTTGCGTTCTTAGTATTGATGTGTAATCAAAAATTTGGTGCAGCCTATATTGCTAGTCTATTTTTACTTCACATATTCAATATAAAGAGTGAAAAGAAATCAATTGTTAAACTTTTAAAAACTTATTTAGTTACATTTATTCTATGTGCATTATTTATTTTAGTTCTACTCTTAACTAATAGATTAATTGCTTTTCTCGATATGACAATTTTAGGATTAGGTAGTTTTACAAAAAATTATTCTTTCAATATGTTACCTGCCCTATATTTATTAGGAATATTGGGATTCTTAATATTCTGCTTAATATGTGTAAAGAAAAAATATAACAACTATATCACATTAAAAACATTGATATGTTTTTCTTTTACACCACTAACAGTAGTTTATCCAATATTTAATGACTATCACTTTTTAGTATTCTTTGCAATTTTTATTGTTCTTATACTTTATAGTTTTTACAATTTATTTGAAAAACTTATAGACAATAAATTTTTAAATAGAGTTATAAATATATTATCTATCACTGCTTTATTAGTTTTACTAATTAACGGAATTTCAAACTTTATAACATGGAATACAAAACATATAAAAACCCCAGGCGATATCTTCTATGGTGCTATTTTACCTGAACAATTGCAAAGTAAAGTTACAGAAACATCTGAATATATAAACTCTTTAAAAGAGAAAAACATTAATTATAGAGTACTTTCTAACCATGCAATGTATTATACGCTATATGACGTTCCTGAGAAGAATAACGGCTATTTCGATATGCCTTTGAAAGGCAATTTAGGAAAAGATGACTGGCATTCACTAGTCAATACATTAGATCAAGAACCTGAAGGAACTTATATAATAATAGATAGAAAAATAGATGGTAATTTTAAAATATATCAATTTCCAGAAGAAGTATTTAACTACGTAAATGATAATTATGCATACATTCAAGATATTGGTTTTTATTCAGTTTATAAAAAATAAAAAAAGATGAGATTGCTCTCATCTTTTTTTTTTGTCTTTTTTATATTTCAACACATTTAATTACTCTTCTCTTTTGTCCGTATTCTGTACATGTAATAAGTGTTAATTCTCTTTTTCCATTTGTCATTTGGCTTGTACATCCTAAATCTGTTGGATCTACTGTATACATGTCGTAAACTTTATATACTTTTTCATTTCCTGAGTAGTCCTTTAAAGTTACGTTGTCTCCGTTTTGAGCTTGATATAATTTACCAAACATCTTACCACTCTTGTAGTTGTGACCAACTATAACATAATTTCCTTCTGTATTTGGTGCTGGTCCCCAGAACTTACATAGTGATATTTTTAATGAAGCTTCTGAATCATCTGTTAAAACTGGATACTTAATTCCTAATTTAGGATATTCAAAAATTGCTTCACTCTCGTATGTTTTTCCATTACTTGCAGAAACAGATGATGTTTGAGATTGTGTTGGTTGAGTTTGTTCTTCAGGTTCATTGTTTACTAATTGAACATTTGGATCTTCTACATTGTCTTCATCTAAAGAAACAACTAAAGGTTTTCTAGCTGTTGTTTCATCCTCTGAAGCAACTAATTTTTCAATCTCCATTCCAATCTCTTGGCCTATTGCCTCTTGGTCATTTCTATCTTTTTCTGCTAGTACATAATAAGTTAGAAGAATAATTACAACAAATAATGAAAAGAAATACAACGCTCTATAAATTCTTTTCTTGCGTTTCATTTCTTTAGTTACGTATATCTTTTCTGAAACAAGTATTTGATTCATAATTCCTCCTTCCTTATTAATACTTTTCTATTTTACTATAACGATTTTTTTTAATAAACCTTTGTTACAAATTTTTAATCTTTAAATTCTATCCGCAATTTGTGCAAATTGTTCTAGTGTTAAATTTTCACCTCTTGCTTGTTCACTGATATCAAGTTCTTTCAATATCTCAGCAAGTCTTTCTTTTTCAACACAATTAGATAAAGAATTCATAATTGTCTTTCTACGTTTTGTAAAGTTTTCATTTATTAGCTTGAATAACAATGTTTCATCTTTAACTTCTACTCTAGGTTTATCTAACTTTTTCAAATTTACAATTGCTGATTCAACTTTAGGATTTGGTATAAAACATTCTTTAGCAACAATTCCTTTAATTGATGCATCAGCATAATAATTTACGAAGTACGTGATAGCTCCAGCGTCTTTTTCACCTGGCTTTGCACATAATCTATCAGCAACTTCTTTTTGAATTAATATTGTTATGTCTTGAATATTTGTTTTTAGAAGTGCTGTAACTATTGGTGTTGTAATGTAGTATGGTAAGTTAGCAATCACTTTGCAGTTTGGTGCTATCTTATCAATATCTAATTTCAAAACATCTTCATGGATGATTTCAACGTTCTCATATAGTTTGAATCTATCTTCTAATATTTCAACCATATTTTGATCAACTTCAACTGCAATAACTTTCTTTGCTTTCTCTGCCATCATTTGTGTAAGCGTTCCAAGACCAGGTCCGATTTCTAAAACAGTATCTTCGCTAGTTAAATCTTGAATTATTGTTTGCAGTGCAACTTCATCAAACAAAAAGTTTTGTCCTAAATTTTTATTAGGGTGCACATCATATTTTTGCATAATGAATTTTGTTTCATTATAAATACTCATATTGCCTCCATTAGTTTTGTGTATTTGCATTAACCGCTTCTTGCAATTTAACTGTGATAACAGTTCCTTCTTGCACCTCTTCATTTGCTTTTGGTTCTTGAGCTATTACAACTCCAGTACCTGTACTAGAAATATTTAATTTCTTAGCTTCGGCTATATTCTTAGCACTTGTGAATGAGAATCCTTTTAAGTCTGGTACTACTGTCTTTACTCTTTCACCAGAGTTTTTTGATGTATATAGTTTTACAACTCCACCAGAAGTTAATTTTGTACCGCTTCTTGGAACTTGATCAACTATTGTATCTTCTGCATTTCCGTCGCAAGAATAATTTAATCCTGAATTAGATAATTCTTTCTTAGCATCTGCTAATGTCTTATTCTTAACATCTGGTACTAATGTTGTTTCAGCACCATTGTTTGTCTTTTCATTATTTGATGGAATATTTAAATAAGGTAATACTTCTGATAATATTTGTGATACAGCTGGTGCTGCGATTGTTCCACCAAAGTGACTTCCTATTGTTGGTTGATATAGAACAAATAAACATACAAGCTCTGTATTTTCAACTGGTGCAATTGATAAGAATGATGCTACATAACCATCTTCAGGATGTGCTGGATTTGGTTCTGCTGTACCTGTCTTACCACCGATTGTATATCCAGAAACTTGTGCATATGTTCCACCACCTTTTTCAACAACATCTTTCATGATATCTTTCATTGTTGATGCTGTTTCAGACGATATAACTTGTCTTTCAACATTTGTTTCTACTTTTGTAATTGTTCCTGTTGTAGGATCTTCTATTGCTTTTACGATATGTGGTGTAACCATTACACCATCGTTTGCTATTGCACTAACTGCTTTAACAAGTTGCATTGGAGTAATGTTAAATCTCTGTCCAAATGACATTGTTGCTAATTCAACAGGTCCAACATCTTTTTCACTCCAGAAGTTACTACTTCCTTCACTAGGTAAGTCGATTCCTGTTTCTTCAAATAATCCAAAGCCATTGAAGTATTTATACATTCTAGCTTTACCAATTCTTTGTCCAATTTGAATTAATGCTGGGTTACAAGAATTCATTAAAGCCATTCTCAAACTTTCTGCACCATGTCCTGCTGAACTTGCACATCTAATATAAGAATCACTAACTTTAATTCCACCACTACAATAATAATCTCCTGTGTTATCAACTTCAGATAATCCTTCTTCTATTGCTATAGAAGCTACGATTGTTTTGAATGTTGATCCTGGTTCGTATGTATCAATTACGTTTTTATTTCTCCACATTGTGTAGATTGTATTGCTTTTTTCTTCATCGGTTTTATTATCATATCCATCTAGATAGAATGATGTTGGTGTATATGGATCATTTAAGTTATAGTCTGGATATGTTGCCATTGCATAGATTTCACCTGTCTTAGGATTTTCTATTAAACAGGTTCCACCTCTTTTACATCCATGTTCTTCAACTGCTTGCTTTAAATATTTTTCAACAATTGCTTGAATGTTCGAATCAATTGTTAAGTAAATATTGCTTCCGTTTTTAGGTGCAATATACACTTCGTTAGCATCCGGAATTCTATCTTGTGTTCCTGAGATAGCTGTTGATTGCTTTCCATTGATTCCTTTTAGGATATCATCATAACTTGACTCAACACCATCAAGACCTTGTCCATCTACACCACATGTTCCAATTAAGTTAGATGCCAAGTTGTTGTATGGATAATATCTCTTTGTATCTTCATCAATATTTATTCCAGATGAAATCTTGTTTTCTTTCATCCATGTTTTTAATTCTTCAACCTTAGAAACTTCTACTTTACTAACTATTGTTTCTACGCTCTTCTTGCTATTTAGTTTTTCTAAAACTTTTTCTTTTTCTAGTTCAAAAAGTTCGCTAAATTTAGTTGCTAACTTTTCTCTAATTCCTACTTTTTCATCTTCATTTTTATCATATCCAATGTATGCTGGATTAACAGTAATAGTATCAACTTGAGCACTAATTGCTAAAGCTTTGCCATTACTATCATATATTCTTCCTCTCTTCGCTGCGATAACACTATTGGCTGTAGATTGTGCATATTGGCGATTCTTAATTTCTACACCTCTAGCAATTTGCCAATATCCAACTTGTATTAATAGTCCTAATAAACATACTATAAGAATTATAAGCGCAGCTAAAGAACGGCTAAAAGTTCCTCTTAAAAGATTCTTTTGCTTTTTAGCCTTTTCTGGTTTTGTTTTATTTAGTTTTGGTTGTTGTTTTACACGTCTTTCGCTTTTCATTCTTTTCCTTAAAACTAGTATTCCAAACTATCATATTAATTTTATACGAACACACTTAATTATTCAACTAAACCAATAAAAAAGTTGTGCGAATTTTACCTCGCACAACTCATGTTTTTAATATAAATTACATTTGCTCTGTCTTGATTCCATCACCAAAGATTTGATCAAATTCTTGTCCTGTAATCTTTTCTTTTTCAATTAATACTGCAGCAACAGCATCAAGTTTATCTCTATGATCATTTAAGATTGCTCTAGCTTGGTCATAAGCTGAATCTATAATCTTCTTGATTTCAGCATCAATAATAACTGCTGTTCCTTCAGAATATGTCTTTTCTTGACCCCAGTCTCTTCCGATAAATACTTCTTCAGAGTCTGAACCAAATGTTATAGTACCAACTTTATCGCTCATACCATATTTAGTAACCATTGATTTTGCAATCTTTGTTGCTCTTTCAATATCATTGCTTGCTCCAGTAGAAATATCACCTATAACAAGTTCTTCTGCAACTCTACCACCAAGAAGTGAAACGATGTTTTCATACATTTCTGTTCTTGAAATAAAGTTCTTATCTTCTGTTGGTCTATACATTGTATATCCACCAGCTTGTCCTCTTGGGATAATTGAAATTTCATGTACTGGATCTTGTGAAGGTAAGTAATGGCTAACAACAGCATGTCCACCTTCGTGATATGAAACAAGTCTCTTATCTTTATCTGTTCTAACTCTAGTTGTCTTTTCTGGTCCCATTGTAATCTTAACCATTGCATTTTCAATATCTTTTTCTGAAATTGCTGGTTCATTATGTCTTGCTGCAAGTAGCGCAGCTTCGTTTAATAAGTTTTCTAGGTCTGCTCCAACGAATCCTGAAGTATTCTTAGCAATAAGTTTTAAATCAACTGTAGAATCAAATTTCTTTTGTTTTGCATGAACATTAAGAATTTGTTCTCTTGCTTTAACATCAGGTGGTGCAACCATGATTTGTCTATCAAATCTTCCTGGTCTTAATAAAGCTTTATCTAAGATATCAGGTCT
>JAEEGL012395702.1_pt1 | contig 21273 bp, 15 predicted proteins | sample 9134231 | NCBI WGS metagenome assembly JAEEGL01 (sample SAMN16246548, study PRJNA631951) | gut metagenome | biome: gut microbiome; feature: rumen; material: fiber-attached | host: Bos | place: Iran: Karaj | collected 2018-10
AAACGCATAATTATACGTTTCTGGTCAAAATAGTGCCACTTTTCACTCGTAAAGTGCCACTTTAGCGACGTAAAGCGCCACTCTCTGTAGTATAGAGTGGCCCTTTAGAATTCTAAAGTGGCGCTTTAGAATTGTCCCAGGCCGTGGGACAAATTTTTCTGCCTTTTTCACCCCGTTTCCCGCCTCAAAATGAATGTTTATACACCGCCCGAATATTTATTCAAATCATCGTGGTGCGAGGTTCGAAATAATCTTCAATTTTCAATCTTCAATTTTCAATCTTCTTGGTGTGGCGGGTGTCACCGGTGCGGGTGGTTTTTCAGTTATCGTCTAAATTTTTAAGCGGAAATCTTTCTTCTTTCCAAAGTTTTTCGTAACTTTGCAGATACTATCCTTCCATCATGGAAAGAAGCAAACAAATATGGAAACGTCCGAAAGTACGATAGAGCCACTAATCGCTGCTGTTTTGAGTGATATTCGAAAGAAGGGATATTCCTCTGTACAACCATTTAGCATCGGTAAAGTGGAGGGGCGGATGATGCAGTTTGCCCAAGCTAACCACATTACTCTTGCCAGCGACGATCTTTACATGAGTGCCAAGCAGTTGCAACACTGCATGAGAGCATCAAAAGCCACGAAAGGTTTGGTGGTAACCGATGCCGACCTGATAGGATTTCCGCAGAACCGTTTCCTGATGGATCTCTACTATGATGGTGAGTGCTTCATCTATACTGACGGACAATCAAAGTTCATTATTCATCCTAACTATCAAATGAAAGTGAGCCGTGAGGTTGTTAAACTAGTCAACTTTATTACAGCCAGCCGCAGAACCGACAAGAAGGAGTTCAACGGGAAGCGCTATATCCAGATATGAAAAAAGCTGGCCACACGTGACCAGCTCTGTATTTGAGTGAAAGAAACCAAGCGGCAAGGTCGAATTGCTCATCATCACACAGATGCCACCGTTCCGCACATCGTGGCTCTACTCGGTTTCTCCTTTCACGATGCAAAGATAGGAACTATTTTCGTAAATTCCAAATTTTTAAGCGGAAATCTTTCTTCTTTCCAAAGTTTTTCGTAACTTTGCCCTCGTATCCGCTTTAGTGGCTATGATTCTCTTGTCGTAGGGATGAGCCGCAGGGTGGGGCACTACATATTGAAAGGCGTTACTGACGCTTTGTTTTTGGACAATCGAACTACCACATCGACAAGAGATCAAAAACATTGCAGGGGTAACTCCACGGGGTGTGTATAAGCATCTCCGTAGTGTGCTGCGAGGCTTCATTGCCTCAGGCACACTTTACGGTGTATCTATATACTCCAGCGTTGGTGTTTACTCTGTCTGTTTATCTCTGTGGCTGTGGTAGGCCAGATTGTCGAACAGGCAGATGTTAAGCACCACGTTTTTTGTATGTAGTTATCAATGGAGTAAAAACCAATCTGATTTAGGTGCTTGTCAGAACAAATAGAATAAGAAGACATTAAAGAAAAACTGACTAAACCATACTGACTAGCATCATTCCTCTTCTGACAAAAGAGGACTGGAAATCTAACTAACGCAGGAAGCAGAAAAGACGCAATGTACTCGCACGGAACTGCGTGAGGGACTTGTTATGCTTTTCTTGCAGCGTTTCCAGTCGCTTCTTTTGGGCACGACGGCCCCTTGCGCTTTCCTTTCAATGGTGCAAGGGGTTTTTCGTGTCTCAGGAATGAGATGAAGAAATATACGGTATTGGATTTGTTTTGTGGCTGTGGAGGCTTGTCTTTAGGTTTTGAGATGGCAGGTTATAATGTAAAGTTGGCCATTGACAACTGGGAGGATGCACTTGTCACTTACCGCCAAAACCATAAAGAGACAAAAACGCTCAATGCAGACTTGCTTGATTTGAATCCTCAAATTGTTGAGCAGGAGTGTGATATTCATAATATTGATATCATTATTGGTGGACCTCCATGCCAGGGCTTTTCCGTAGCAGGAAAGAGAATTATTGATGACGACAGGAACAAACTCTATAAGTCGTTTGTCCGCTTTGTTGAGTATTTCAAACCCAAAGCTTTTGTGATGGAGAATGTGCCAAACATTCTCTCTATTGGTGATGGCGCTGTAAAGGAAGCTGTGTTAAAAGACTTCACAGAACTTGGCTATAATGTGTCATATAAAGTATTGACAGCATCTGATTACGGGACGCCACAGAATAGACGGAGAGCTATTTTTGTTGGTTTTCATGATAGTAAGACATTCGAGTTCCCAGAGAAGTTAGTAGACAAACCTGTAACTACATACGAGGCTCTGTCCGACCTTCCAGAGAATTCAGTCGAGGATGGAAAAAGCTACCCATCAGAACCGCTGTCTAATTATCAACAGTTTGTTAGGAAGAACGCAAGTAAGCTTTATAATCATCAAATTACTATTCACACCCCAGAGACGCAGCGAATAATAGCGATGGTTCCAGATGGTGGTAATTATAAGAATTTGCCAGAAGAGATGTGGGGTTTGCGCAAGGTTCACATTGCATGGACGAGGATGAATAGTCAGAAACCATGCTTTACAATTGATACTGGGCATCGGCACCATTTTCATTATAAATACAATCGCATCCCTACGGTTCGTGAAAGTGCTAGGATTCAATCTTTCCCTGACAACTTTGTTTTCATTGGAAGTCGAACAAGTCAGAATAAGCAAGTCGGTAACGCTGTGCCGCCATTGATGGCAATGGCAATAGCAGAACAATTAAAAAAGAGTTTATGAGTGACAAATTTTTTGTGGTTCCCACAGAGTACTGGCATAGAATACACTTTGTCCGTCCTCGTTTCAAAAGTAATATTGAAAACGTGTTGCTATATATGGCTAATGAGTGCTGTAAGATTCCGCGTTGTTCATGTCAAGAATATAGCAATAGATATTTTAATGCTATTCGCATGTTCCCCGGCAACATTGGAATGGCAGATAAAACACTTCACAATTGGCGAACCGAAATTCCAGCATTGTTTGGCTTCTACAACGAGGACAAATTATCGGATGTGACTGAAACATCTAATATGGCTAAATTCTTGCACGAGAAACAAGATTTAACGCAATTCCTTCGTCTATTTTTAATGTCTTTTCAGTTTCCTGGTGGTCATATGAAGCCACAGGATACTCGAGACATTATTTGTTTAAACATTCGTTTTAAACCAGCCCAGTTTATCATTAAAGTCCTTCTTGAGGGAAACAAATTGCTAGCAAAGAATGATTCAGATAAGGAAATGTCAATCTCTGCTGAAGAGGCTACATATTGTATCTTTAATGACATTCGAGTCACAAGTGGTAGCGTTTCCCCCCAGACTGTTGCACAAACCATTTTGGACAATCGCAGGAAGAGGCTGAAGTATTATAATAGGAAGGATAAGAACATTCAATCACTCAGAGGAGAACCACGTTCCAAAGGAGATGTCACCCGATATGCTGGTGATATATTGGATTATATGGAGATTGCAAATTTGTTAAATGTCCATTATGGATACTATTCCTTAAAGGAGAATCAGGCACAAGCCATTAATGCATTCAACACGGACAAAACCTTTTTTAAAGGATATGAGGATTTCTATGGTCGAAATAATTATGAAACATCGGAACTTTCTGATGTTGAGCCTCTTTGGTTTGATTATGTAAACAAGTCAATGAAACCAGACCTGTTCAAGTCCGATATACGTTCTATCTTAAATCCAGACGAGGAAATTGACGTTGTATTTGATGATAAGATTAAAGATGTTGTCACTTCAGGCACAAAGACGACTAAAGATATTGGCAACATCGGAGAAGCATTGGTGTGTAGTCATGAAAAAATGCGCCTAAAGATAAAAGGATATGATAATTTTATAAGATTAATTCAGATTGTGGACAGTCCCTCTTATCACCCGGGTTTTGATATTGACAGTTTTGAAGCGGATGGCACTGAGGACCATTGTTATATTGAAGTAAAAACCACAATAAGCAAAAAAAAAATTCAGATGTATGGATTCCATATGTCTCCAAACGAATGGCGAGTTGCTGGTACCATTAAAGAACATTATTATGTATACAGATTGATGTTAAGTGAACAGGATAAAACTTTGTTCGTTCTACGTAATCCTGTTGCTCTTTACAAAGCAGACAAGATTGATGCCGAGCCACGTGATGGAATGGAAATATCTTTCACAGAGGAACAATTCAAACCAACGAAACTGTTAGTATGGAGAAGATAAAAGTTGCATCACTGTTCTGCGGTTGTGGCGGAATGGACTTAGGCGTCTTAGGTGGTTTTTCTTTCATGGGCAAAGAATATAAAGAGAATCCGTTTGATATTGTCTACTCTGTTGACTTTGATGAATATTGCACAAAGATATATAATGAAAACTTCGAGCACAAGTGTCTGATTAAAGATGTTCGTGATATAGACATTAATGAATTGCCACAGTTTGACATGTTGATTGGAGGTTTTCCATGTCAGTCGTTTTCCATCTCAGCTCAAAATCCTCCCCGTTTAGGCTATAAAGATGAACGTGGAATGCTTTTCTTTGAAATGGTCAAGATATTAAAGGAAAGACAGCCAAGATTCTTTATCGCTGAGAATGTAAAAGGAATCCTTTCTGCAAACGAAGGCAAGGCCTTTCCTATGATAATGAACGAATTTCGTGATGCTGGTTATCATGTGATGTACAAACTCTTAAACGCCTCGGATTATGGGGTACCCCAGAAAAGAGAACGCGTGATTATTGCGGGTTTTCTCAAAGAAGAAGATTATCATTCATTCAGGTATCCTTCAAAACTGAGAAATGAAGAGAGAAGGGTTTTAGGCGATGTAATAATTCCTGAGGAAAATAATAATGAATCATTATTCTTTAGTGAAAAAGCTGTTGCTGGAATGATGGCTGTGAGGGAAAAAATGAATAAGGGACGAGTTCAAAGTTTGGACGAACCATGCAATACTGTAAGCGCGCATCTGGCAAAAGTTAGTTTGAATAGTACGGACCCTGTCCTAATGATAAATAATCGATTTAGACGTTTCTCAACAAGGGAGGCTGCAAGAATTCAATCCTTTCCGGATACATTCAAATTGGACTCAGTCTCGCAAGGGCGTCAATATAAAGCTATTGGTAATGCTGTTCCGCCAGTGATGATGTGGTATATCATAAGGGCATTACAAAAAGTACTCGTTGTTCGACAGCTTGATTTTGTTTCGGTATTGCAACAATATCCAACAAACATTGTAAATCATTCTACTGAAAAAATAGCGAAGAAGAATGTAAAATATGATAAAACCAAGAACGTCCTGATAAGTTACGTTAAATCAGATAATATTGACCAATATCTTGATCGGTCTGCTAAGGTTTATTATACTGGTAAGAAATTCCCATCAACAGTCGCCCTCAATAAACTATTTTATTTCATGCCATATTTAAAAGGAAAGGGTATTCGTGATTTGTATCTTATAAAAGTTGCAAGAGTAGGAACTCGAAAAGAGGGACAGCTAGATAATGACCCAAATGATTTTAGACTCGTGTTTGAAATCGAATTCGTAGATGAACTATTTGATGTATATCAGCCAATTCATCTTGATATATGGCAATCATTTACAGATACAAATATGACAGAACTATTCTCAAAGATTAATAAACAATAGGAAAAAATGGCTACACTCACAGATATTATCAGAAAAGAATTTGAGACATATGCAATAGAGAACCACCAGAAACCTGATATTAGGTATTTGGATTCATCTTTAGTAACAAAATACGTAAAAGCCGAAACAGAAAAAGAATCTATTTATGCAGTAAAAGATGCTGAGATAGCAAAACGAATATATTTATCTGTTCAACGGGATATTGACAATATAAATGCACATCAAAATTATTCGGCAGCATTACTCCACTATTGCAAATTCCTCACATTGAAAATCAAAGTCGTGAAATGAAAATTACGCAATAGTCCTCTGATTTTTTTTAAGAGCTAAAGGAACCAGTCCCGAACACTAGGGACTGGTTCTCGTTTTACTTCCAAAGGTAGCTGTCATGGAATAAGAATAGTTATGCAAAAATGTCGTTTTTTGCTAATATATTTGTTTATATTAGATATTATTCGTATATTTGCTGCCGAAATGATGGCATAGTGCTATCATATTGCAGATAAACGATAAGGATAATATGGCACAATCGGCAGTAACAGTCAGAATGGACTCTGAGATTAAAACGCAGTTCGACACACTCTGCGAACAGTTTGGTATGAGTGCCAATACGGCGTTTAACATCTTCGTAAAAGCGGTGATAAGAAGTCGCAGCATCCCATTTGCCATCAAGGGGTCGCCAAGCGCTTTGGACTTGTTTATGCAGCAAAGGAGCGCTGCGGAGTTGAGCAAGGAACCGGAACTTTCGCTGGATGAAATCAATGCGGAGATTCGTGCGGCAAGGGAAGACATGCGCAAAAGGAAGATTGTGCTGAAGAGATCGAAAGAGGAATGACGCTTTGATGTGTTATGAATCATGGGGTCGGAGAAAATGATGGCATAGTGTTATCACATTGCAGACAGACGATAAGGACATTATGGCGACGGATCAGGGACAAGGGAAACGGAGGCCGGTAGACCCCATGAGGCACCACCGTGAAAACGGATGGGACTACAAGGGACGGGCCATCTATCATTTTACGCTGCCAGTGGAGGAACGCTATCCGCTGTTTGGTACGCTGGAGGGCGAGAGTGCTGAGACGGCCTTCGTGAGGCTCAATCCCTTTGGGCATCGCGTGTGTCAGATGTTGTGCGGGTTGCCGCAGTTTTATGCAGGGAAGGGGTTTGCCCTGAAGGTGCTGGCGCAGAAGGTGATGCCCGACCATGTGCATCTGGTGATTCAGGTGCTGGAGCCGCTGCCGCAGAGTATTGGGGCGGTGGTGCGCGGATTCAAGAGCGGGTGCACGAAGGTGTATAAGGAGATGTATGGCAGCGGCGAAAACGCCGCTGGAGTGCACGGGAAGGATGATGGCAGCGGTGAGAACGCCGCTGTAGTGCACGGGAAGGGCGACGGGGAAAGAGAAAACGGCGCTGGAGCGCATGGGAAGGACACAGGAGGGGAAGGAGAAAGGGTGGATGCGCCTGTGCATTTCGCTCGCATATTTGCGAACAGGGGTAGCATCTGGCAAAAGGACGCGGCTTATTATCATGAGCGTATACTCCATGCTCCCGGGCAGTTGCGACGGATGATTGACTATGTGAAGGACAACCCGCGACGACTTTGGATAAAGAAGCACAACCCAGAGCTTTTCCGGTTGCACAGGCAGACGGAGGCGGTTGGGCTGTCGTTTACATCGATGGGTAACCATTTTCTCTTGGATTGGCCTGATAAGCAGGTGGTGGAGATGTCGCGAAGCGCTACCGATGAGGAGGTACAGGAACGGTTGCGGAAGGTGCTGGCGGCAGCACACAACGGAATGGTTACCTATACGGCGGCCATCAGCAAGGGGGAACGGATTATCGCCCGTGTTTTGCGTGAGCAGGGTTATCCGCTGGTGGTGCTGCTCAACGACGGTTTTCCCAAGGAGGGGTCGCCGCATGAACGTTACTACAAGCCAGGCGGAGTGTATTTCGAGGCGTGTTCGAAAGGGCAGTTGTTGCTGTTGGAACCAACCGAACAAGCTTTTCTCGATGCTGGTATTCATGCGGCTGTCGAAGAGACGTTGCGTCGCAAGGCAGAGGTACGGCATTACACCTATACGCCCATCCCGGTGACATCGCAGCGTTATCGCTTCGTGGCGCTTAATGAGATGGCCAAGCGGTTGATTCAAAATCTGGAATAAGTATGGATAAACTAACCCCGCAACAACGGCACGCCAACATGGCGGCGATTCACTCGAAGGACACGAAGCCGGAGATGATTGTGCGGCGTGGGTTGTGGAAGCGTGGATTCAGGTATCGCCTGAACCATAAGCGGCTGCCCGGACATCCGGACTTGGTGCTGAGGAAGTATCGCACGTGCATCTTTGTGAACGGCTGCTTCTGGCACGGACACCGCATCAATTTACAATTTGACGATTTACAATTTACGATTTCAAGTTCGGAGTGTTGCAAGATTCCAAAGACAAACAGGGAGTTCTGGGTGGCGAAGATCCGCAGGAACAAGGAACGCGATAAAGAAGAGCAGCGTAAGTTGGCAGAAATGGGTTGGCATTGCATCACAGTATGGGAGTGTGAACTGACGCCCAAACGACGCGAAGAAACACTGGAGTCATTAGCCTTCACGTTGAACCATATCTGGTTGCAGGATCATGGAGCCAAGAGTGTTCCATATCCTCAGTTGGAGGAAGAGGATATGCAGATGCCAATGGCGGCAGAAGAATAACTCCGCTACGAAAATATTTTTTCTATTTCTAGCTTTATCCCCAAATTCGTAAAAAATCTTAGAGCATCCTTAGCGATGCCTTAGCGATGGCTTAGCGAAGACTTAAAGCTTTGGTGGTGGTGAAATCGAGATTGACATACTGGAACTTTGCGTGGTTTTACCCCTCTTTTTTACATGGCTTCGTAACACTTTTTTGATAGCCATATAAAAAGTGTTACGAAGCCTTCCTGCAAGAAATGCATAGGGAGGTACTAATTCGGTCATGGAAAATGCGGGTCGGTCCTCCCTTTGAGAGTGTGACGTTACAATCTGGGTGATCCACTTTGAACTATAACCATACATAAAAATAACTGTTCTGTTTGTGTGCTTTCCAATAATTATTCGTATCTTTGCACGACGTATGGACGATAAGCAGTATCTACTCAGCCTGATTCGCGAGGGCGAGCACCAGCAGCAGGACTTCAAATACCGTGTGGCTGATGCATGTAAGTTGGCGAAGTCAGTATCGGCTTTTGCCAACACCGATGGCGGGCGCCTGCTCATTGGCGTTCGCGACGACGGTCATCTGTCGGGTGTGCGTAGCGAAGAGGAGATCTACATGATGCACCAAGCCGCCTATAAATTCTGCCAGCCCGAAGCGAGCATTAAGTTCGATACTTACCATGTGGACAAGCGCACCATTGTTGTAGCTACTGTGCCTCCTTCTGCCAAACGCCCCATCTGTGCGCTGGACGAAGAGGGGCGCAAACGCGCCTATGTCCGCATCGATGACGAGAACATCGTGGCTTCGCCCGTTCATCTGGCCCTCTGGCGTGAGTCGCAGAAGCCGCAAGGGACGATGATTACCTACGATGATGATATACGCCAGTTGCTGGATGCCATTCAAGGCCAGCTGCCCCTGAACCGCATTGTCCGCCTCTCTCGTCTGCCTCGTCATAAAGTCATCACGCTGCTGGCGCGTCTTATCCGTTTTGGTAATGTACGCTGTGAATACATCGGCCAGCAGTTCTTGTTTTCTATGTAACTAAGACTGATGTCTAAAAAAAAATCCTCTAGCATTTAATTGCAAATTTTTCTCAAATTATATGGAAGTTTCGAGAATTCTTCCTATCTTTGCCCAGAGATAAGAGAATGCGATGTAGCAGAGGATAGAATTTACAACATAAAAACGAAACAACTGAACGCTATGAAAAAGGACAATAACGACATGAGCAGGCGCCAGTTTCTGCGGAAGCTGGGCTTTGGTGCTGGTTCGGCTTTGGCCATGATGGCTATGGAGCCGTTGAACGTGTTGGCGGACAATCGTGCGAAGCCGGGTACGCTTAGGTATGATGCTGACGAGAACAAGATGACCTATCGTGTGCAACATGGGTCGGGTGAGAAAATATCATTACTGGGCTTCGGCATGATGCGACTGCCCGACGATCAGCAGCAGGTGGACGAATTGGTGGACTATGCCATTGCGCACGGTGTAAACTACTTCGACACGGCGCCGATGTATATGGGCGGTCGTTCGGAGGTGCTGACGGGTAACACGTTGAGCCGTTTCCCGCGCGAGAAATACCATGTGGCCACGAAGATGTCGAACCAGAACCGTCGACTGTGGAGCTATGACGATTCGAAGCGGATGTACGAGCAGTCGCTGGAGCGTCTGAAGGTGGACTATATAGACTACTATCTGCTGCACAGCATCGGAGGTGGTATGGACTCGTTGAAGGGTCGTTTCCTGGACAACGGCATCCTGGACTTCCTGCTGAAGGAGCGTGAGGCTGGTCGCATCAAGCATCTGGGATTCTCGTATCATGGTGACGTACGCGACTTTGACTGGTTGCTGGACCATCAGGATGAATACCATTGGGACTTCGTGCAGATTCAGATGAACTTTCTGGACTGGCGGCATGCCTCCATACGACAGGGGCGGCGACACGATGCCGATGCAGAATACCTCTACGACAAGTTGGAGAAGAAAGGCGTGCAGGCTGTGATTATGGAACCACTGCGAGGCGGTGCCTTCGGACGTATGGCACAGGAGCTGACTGACCAGTTGAAGGCCGTGCGTCCCAACGACAGTACGGCGCGCTGGGCTTTCCGATGGGTGGGCTCGTATCCAAACATCCTGACGACGCTGAGCGGCATGAACCGTATGGACCACTTGGTGGACAATGTGCAGACGTTCTCGCCATTGGAGGCGTGTACGGAGGCTGAAAATAAGCTGTTGGCCGAGATTGCCGACCAGATGGCCGGATTCCCTACCATTCCGTGTACGACGTGCGAATACTGTATGCCTTGTCCATACGGTGTCAATATCCCTGGCAACTTTGCCTACTATAACGAGGCCGTCAATGAGCATATACTGCCATTGCCCGACAAGCAGGCTGCCGACTATATGACGCGTAAGGAGCAGTTTGCCGAAGGACTACGCAAAGCGCTGCCCGACGTTGCCAAGTGGGCTAACCAATGTACCGACTGCGAGGCTTGTCTGCCTAAGTGTCCGCAGCAAATCCGTATTCCAAACCAGATGGCCCGTATCGTGGAGACGCTGAGGAGGCGATGAAAGGACATCGGTTATGAACGATAATCATACGAATATATGGACTTACTTCACATCATAGCAGTAGTAGTCCTCGTCATTATCGGCGTGGTGATCTACATGAACAAAAGGAAAGATCAGTAAGTGATGCTGACTGGAATGCCGCTCTTGACGGGTATCTGTTGATTGCCGACGAAGAGTGTGCCGCTGCCTTCCGTGGCGAGAACCTTCACTTCGTGGCGGTTCATTTCAACATGTATCATACCGTGTGGGGTGGGGACGTCACCCTCAAGCCAGTCGAGGTCGCCCAATGCGGGACGGACTTCGAATTCCTCGTAGCCGGGTTTAGTGGGTTTTACGCCGAGGTAGTACTTTCCCAAGAGATAGACGGGCGAGGCACCCCAGGCGTGACAGAGCGACTTGCCGTAGGGACGACCGTACATGGCAAGATGCTGAGTGCCGGACTCGGAGGGTACGTACTTTTCCCAGAACGAGGTGGCGCCTTCGCGGAGCATGCCGCCCCAATATTCGCGGATTTCGTTTAGCACTTGTTCGTGGCGACCATCAATGAGGAGCGCTTCGAGTTCGTAGAAACGCATGTAGGGGGTTGTGATGGGGTCGACGGCAGGATTGAGCATGACGCTCTGCATGATTTCACGGCGCTCTTCTTCGTAGGCCAGTCCGTAGAGGATGGCGAACATGTTGGGGAACTTGGTGATTTGGCGGTTCATCGTGCCGTCTTCGATGGCGTGGTAGTAGGCCTTCTGCTCGTAACTCCAGAAAGTCTGCTTGATTTTGTTGCGGAGTGCTTCGGCCTTGACGCGGTAGTCGCTTTTATTGATGCCTATAAGTTTGGCGCAGAGGGCCATCGTCTCCATAGCTTTCATGAGGAGGATTTGCTCGAAGCAGAGCGTGCCGCGCTTGTGCATGGGGAAGTCGACCCAGTCGACGAAGATCCAGTCGTCGGGTTGTCCTTCAGCCATACCCTGACTGTTGAGACGGCCTTCGACGTAGTTCATGAGCGTCACCATGCGGGGCCACATCTCGCGGACGAAGGCTACGTCGCCAGTGTACTCGTAATAGTCGTGGATGGACTTAAACCAGTAGAAGGTGTAGTCCATGATAGTGTTGACGTGGGCGGTGACGGGGTCTTTTCCTCGCAATTGACGGATGGTACGTTTGACACATTCCGTGTCGAAACGCAGGTAGTAGTTCATGAGGTATGACTGGATAGCGTCGCCCGACCACGTCCAGCGGTCGCGCTTGATGCCGTCCATGAAGAACTCGCGGGTGGTGAGGTCCATCGTGTAGGCAGCGACGTCCCAGATGCGATTGATTTCGTCGTCGGAGCAGCGGAAGGAGCCGGAGTGCTGTGCGTCGAAGGGGGCGTATTCGTAGTCCATGAGGACGTCGTCGTAGGTGGCGTCGCCGTCTTTCTCGATATAGACGAAGCGGAAAGCCTTGGAGCTGGCGACGGCAAAACTGTCGTCCACACGACAAGAGAGACCGTCGCCCGCACTACTTGAGAGCACGTCGAGGGTTTCGCAGTGGTCGCGGTCGAGGGCTTCTTCGCGGCTTTCACCGTAGTAGACGCGGACGGTGCCGCAGAGGTTTTTGAGCTTTAGGTAGCCGAAGGTCTCGCGACCGAAGTCGTAGAGAATGCCAGACGGTGACCCGTCGGGAGTGGCGGTAGAGACGGAACGGAGCTCCGTGCGTTCGAGGTGGAACGAGGAGGGAGGCGTCTCGATGGCGTCGAAATGCCAAGCGGCAGCGGGGACGTAGATGCCGGAGCCGTGGGCGACGCCGTTCTCGTCAATCCAGAGTTTGTCCTCGTAGGTGGCCAACCAGGTGGAATCGGTATGGATGGTGTCACCGGCGATGAAGAGAGCAGGCGGCGTGGCTTGATTCCATACCTTGATGTTCAGCTTGTGACTGCCGGAAGGGATGGTGTATTCCTTAGCTGGAAACTGAAGCTTGCCGTCGAGGGCGAAGTTGAACTGGCCTTCGGCAGCGATGGTAATGGTCTCCTCATGGTCGAGGGTAAAAGCCTTCGAGAACTCTACCGTTACGTAGTGGCTATCCTGCTTCCAGAAGGGAGGAAACATAGCACCGCGCTCAGTGCGACGGTTGTTAAAGATGTTGCCGAGCCAAATCTCGAAATCGCCTGGATACCAGATCCATGTGGGATTTTGGCTTTTGGATGTTAGCTTTTGGCTATTTGCTGATTCCTGCATTGCGTTTGATGTTTTCGTTGACGTTCGGTCCGTTGTTTTCCCAGACGTTCCCAGGTCCGTTGGCGTTCTTAAGGAACTTTTCCTCGGGCGTCCAGTTGTCCTTGATTGTGATGTTGCTGGAGCCCTCATCGGTGTAGAGGTAGAACCAGTGGTTGGGGTCGTGGACGTACGAAGGACGGGCAATGTCGCGGACGACGTTCTCGCTGATGACGGTGCCGGGCTGGTTGCCGAGGGTATAGATGCCGGCGCAGTCGTACATGTGCTGTGCGTAGTTATAGATAAGGTTAGCGTGAACCTTGTTATCGCGCATACAGACGAGGTCGCGGTTCCATCCCCAGCCCAACGAAATACCCGTGTAAGAGACGTCGTGGATGGTATTGTGGTCAATGGTTATGCCATTGACATATCCCGCAGCGACGGCTACACAGCCCCAGTCCTCGTTGGTGACGTTGAAGAACTCACAATTGCTGACGGTCTGCCCAGTGCAGACCTCGCGGAAGTCGGTGGGCGCGTAGGGCAGATGGGTCTCAAGACCTTCGGGCGAGAAGGAACCGCAGACGTAGCCGTTCATAGCGATGTCGGTGAACGTACAGTGTGTCGTCGTGCCACGACGACATGCAAAAACGTAGTCGAGACCGGAGCCACCTAGGTGTTCGAAACGGCATTGGTCGAAGTTGACGTCCTCGGTATAGCGCAGTTCGACGGCGGCATCAGCACGACCCAGCCAGCCCTGATTGTCGAGCTTGTGGTTGTTGGGGCGGTCGATTTGCGGACGGAGTTTGTAAGCTTCAGTGAGGTACATGCCAGCCTGCAGGGGAACATGGCCCTTTTCTGAAGGACGCATCCAAGTGGTGTGGCTGAAGGTGACGCCTTTTATGGTGATATTCCGGACGGGGCGTTCAGCACTGCCAACGACGTCGACCAGTGTTTCCAGAACAGGTACGATAGCCTCTCGGACGGTTTCGCCCTGACGAGGCATGTAGTAGAGCTTGTGGGCACGGATGTCGTGATACCATTCGCCGGGTTCGTCGAGGAGCTCTTTGGCATTAGTGAGGTAAAAGGGCGATGGGTGACCAGTATTGGGCGTCATAGGCGAGGGCCATGGGTGCTCGAACTGGAGTTTCGCCTCTGGGTTGTGGAAGGTCACGGCTACTGAATCGCCGTGTACACTAAGGCCCTTGATGCGGAGATTGCTGGTACACCACATTTCATGTAGCACCATCTCTGCGTAAGGCGCGTTCAATATTTTCGTGACAGCAGTCTTGGGAACCCAGAGAATGTGGTTCTTCTTGTCGTAGGTGCGGATGCGGGGCATCTGTTCGAAGGGATCATTCCCGTTGGCAGAACCGACGCTGACACTGCGGGCGCGGACGGCTTTGCTGCCGTTTACCCACAACTGGCGGAAGTCGATGGGACGTCCGTTGAAGTCAGGAACGTCGGCAACCATCAGTTTGCCCAGTTTTTTCCAATTCGTAATCTTTAGCCCACCGCTGATAACCGCGTTGTTGCCTGCGATGGTGAGACCGCTATCCTCAGGACGAAGGCGAAGGGGCTCGTAGAGAAAGTAAGTGCCGGTAGCAAGGTGGATAGTGACATCAGTGGCTTGACCCAAACGGCGCATTTCACGGGCCTTACGGATAGCATCAGCAAGGGATGAGTCGGGAGTAATATGAATGTCGGCAGCGAGAGCCGTAGCTGATGCTTCGCGCACAGTGGCAGTAAGACCGCAGACGAAGAGAATGACAATAATGAGCTTTCTCATAATGTTAACGTGCTAATGGGAGCCATAGGCTCATGTCATCAATGCCGCGATTGTCCCAAGCGTAGTAGGGGATGAGGCGAATCTTTACTTTCTGCTTGCTGACGAGGCGCAGGTCGCGGTAGAGGGTGTTGTTGTCCCAAGCATCCTGGCCAGTGAGGATGGCGTAGGTTTCAAGGGCAAGCACCTTGGTGCCAGCGATGGTGACGGGAACTTCGGTGAAGTGAGCGTCAGCGGGAATAGCGATATCGTTGATGCGTACGCCATTGGTAATATCCTGACCTTCAAGACAGTAGACGATAGGACCTCGCATAATGGCGACCTGATTCTTGGCTTCCTCGACCAGAGGATTGGCCTCAATCAGACGGGCCTTCATGGGCAGGTCGAGTTCGATGACGTCGCCCTTCTTCCATTTGCGGGGCTGGCGAAGGTCTTCCACGAGGATGGGCTCGCCATTCAACTTCAGCGATAGGTCAGTGCTCCAACCAGGGATGTGCATACGGATGCTCTTGAGGCTTTTAGCCTTTTTGACGATGAGGCGGATGTGACCGTCCCAAGGGTAGTTGGTCTGCTGTTCAATTTCGAGGTCCTTGGTCTTGAGGGTGTTCTGACCGTAGAGGTTGACCCATAGTGTGTCGTTATTGATGCTGTAGGCGTACTCCTGGGCTTCGCAGAGCGTGCGAAGGGTGTTGGGAGGACAGCAGAAGCAAGAGATGTAGCGCTGGCGGTGCTTGGGCCATCGCATGACGTAGGGGAACTCCTTGGTGCGGCGCAGGGCTTCGGTATAGAAGAAGTCGCGGCCGTCGAGCGAGATGCCGCTGAGGATGCCGTTGTAGAGTTCGTTCTCGATGTTGTCGATGTACTTGGGGTCAACAGTGGTCTGGAACATGCGCCAACTGAACAATAGCATGCCGATTTGTGCGCAGATTTCGTTGTGGGCAGCCTCCTGGGGGAGCTGGAACTGTCGGCCGTAAGCCTGGTGAATCTGTTGGATGGAGGGCTGGTTGTAGGTGGTGCCGTCAGGACTGACACCGTCATATAATGCTCCGCAGCCACCCATGATGTAGATCTTGTGGTTGACGATGTCGTCCCAGATGGCGCTGAGGTTCTTCATCAACTGTGCTTCGCCAGTCTCGGCATAGAGGTCGGCAACTCCGGCATAGAGGTAGTTGGCACGGACGGCATGACCCATGGCCTCGTATTGGTCGCGGAACTTATGGCGGTCTTGATTGTGGTCCTCGCCATTGGTCACACTATCGCGAATGGCAATGAGTCCCTTGGCCAGGGTGAGGTATTTCTCGTCGCCCGTCTCACGATACATCTCGGCAGCACCCATGTAATGGCTGGGGCAGATAGCGTTGCGGGAGAGTTCGGCAGCGTCGTTAGTGAGGAAATTGTATAGGAAGTCGGCAGCCTTCTTACCACAGTCGAAGAGGGTGGTCTTGCCCGTGGCACGCTTGTGGATGATACCGGCGGTCATGAGGTGACCAAGGTTGTAGGTCTCGAAGTTCAGGCGCGAGGCAAAGGCGTGCTTCTGGTCCTTGCCAATCTCGATACCGGCAGCATTCTCGCTGTTGCTGTGAGAGTCGATGCCCGCATTGCGCTCGGAGATGACCACAGGAGTGTGGATATAACCGTCGGCACGCTGGGCAAGGGCTACCTGCTCGATGAACTTGTCCATGAGGGCATCAATCTTCGGGTCCTTGGTCACGGCATAGACAGCGGCACAGGCTTCGAGCCACTTATACATGTCGCCATCGTGGAAGGGAGGACCGTGGTGCTTGCCCTTGATGGTGCCGGCTGCCACTTGGAAATTGGCGAAACCGTGCGAGCCGTGGTTGCCGTTTTTGTCGAGCGTCTCCCAAGGCGTGTTCCACGTTTCCCACATGTCCCAGATGCCTGTGGTGGAGAGCATTTGGAAACGGTCGCCCCAGAAACCGCCCGTCCACTGGGTAGCACCCATGGGCATGTTCTGCATCTTGGCTTGCTTGCTGCGGCTCATGTCGGTGAGGCCTTGAGCCTGAAGGTATGTTGCTGTGATACAGCAACAAACAAAACCTATAAAGAGGAATTTTTTCATATCTTATGATTAGTTAAAGTAGACGTAAAGGGAAATCATCACTACGGCTAGAGCTATCCAGAGACTTACGGCCAGTTTCGACCAACCTTCATGGATAGGTTCGGGGATAGTATATTGTGTCTTGTCGCTATCGGTCAACGAGATAATAATCATAGAGACAGCGAGAATGACGAAGAGTTCAAATGACAACATCATGAAGTGAGGCCATGGGAAGGATAGCCACTCGGGTGGCCAAAGGTAGAGCACACCAACGATAAGGCAGAAAGCCGTACCTATAGTCAGCGCAAAATTAGCAGCACGTGTTGTAGTCCGTTTCCAGAAGATGCCCAGTACGAAGACGGCGGCCATCGGCGGGGCAATGAAACCAAGCACCGACTGGAAGACGTTAAACAGGTTGAGACCCTTGATGGCATCAATGGCGACAGTCATCGCAATGGCAATGACGGCACCAATGACGGTGACCAGTCGGCCCACGATGTTGATACGGGTCTGGGTTGCGTCTGGACGGAAGCGCTTCACGTAGATGTCCATCGTGAAGACGGTGCTCAGGGCATTGAGCGCTGAGCCTATGGTCGATACGAGGCAGGCGGTGAGTACAGCAAAGACGAGTCCGACCATACCAACAGGGAATAGGTTTTCGACCATCGTCAGATAGGCTTCATCTGGATTCTCGAGAGTAGGAAACAGGGCAAAACAGAGAATGCCCGGCACGATGTACAGCGCTACGTCAAGTATCTTCAGCCAACCAGTGAAGTTAGTACCTAACTGTCCTTCGCGCAGGTCTTTGGCAGCCAGCACGGGTTGTACCATCGACTGGTCAGTACACCAGAACCAGACACCCATCACAGGATAGCCAAGGACGATAGGAAGCCACGGGAAGGCTTCGTCCGAGTTCGGTTTGAACATGACCCAGTAGTCAGCGGGAACTTTGTCAACCAATGCTTGTATGCCACCGACACGGTCGAGTCCGACAATGACCAGTACCAACGACACGACGATGAGCAGTATCATCTGGTAGACATTGGTATAGGCAACGGCTTTCAGTCCACCCAGCATAGTGAAGAAGGCTGAGATGACGAGCAGCACTAAAGCCGACATCCACATCGGAATGTCAAAGACCTGACGGATAAGGATACCACCGGCGAAGAGCGTTAGTGCCAACCATGAGATGACAATTGTCACAATAGTATACCAAGCCAGAATATTGCGTGTTGACTGTCCGAAACGCAGTCCCATAAACTCAGGTAAAGTATGTACCTTCGCTCCTAAATATCTGGGTGCAAAGACAAAAGCCAACAGGGCGATAAATACGAATGCATACCAGGCATAATTGCCTGATACAATACCCGTCGTAAACCCTGCAGAGGCACTGGCGATGAGCATTGACGGCCCGACGTTGGTGCCCCACATCGAGAAACCAATATGATGCCATCTGAGACTGTGCTCGGCAAGGAACAGTGAACCGCCCTTCTTACGTTTACTACTGGCCCACAACCCGATGGCTATGAGTACGGCGAAATAGATTCCAAGGATGACCCAGTCGAGGCCTTGCATGTAGTGACTTTCCACGTTTGTTATATTAAAGATTAAACATTAAAGATTATATTTCAGAAACATTAAATTTCAAGACCTTTGTAGTCTTTAGTTATTCCAATTGTTATTGCTTTCGCAAGATCCATATCGTCCGTCGAGTCTACGTCATCAGGATAAATCTGAATATGCGCTCCAGGGCGTACGAAGACAGGCATCTGGTCGAGGGGCACTTCCACGTTATAGTACCAACGGCCACCGTCAAGTCTTTCACCCGTAAAAAAATTCACCCACAGACCCTCAGGCAGGTAAATGTCACGAATGCCAACAGCGTTCTCCGACCGCTGGTCGGAGTGTGGCGTTGCATTCTCCGACCGCTGGTCGGAGTGTGGCGTTGCATTCATGACGGGAGCTACAAGGAATTCCGAACCGAAATAGTACTCGTCATCAATATGCCACACCTGTTTGTCGTATGGATGATGCATCAACAAAGCACGAATCATTGGCCAGCCGGTCTTAGTACATTGCTCAGCCTGCTCCATAATGTAAGGTAAAAGCTTATAGCGCAACTTCCACCAACGCTTCACGATGGGCGCAATATTGGGATAGTGCCAAGGTTCACGCTTACAGGTGCCATGATAGCGCATGTGGCTGGAGAAGACACCAAACTGGGTCCAACGAACATACACGTTCTCGTCGATTGGCGAGTTCATGAAATCAGGAATGCTGTGGAAACCTGGCACATCGTGACTCCAGAATGCAAAACCGCTGAGTCCGAAATGAAGACCACCCTTCAGACTGCCTGCCAAACCGTCCCACGAAGAGGCGCTATCGCCACCCCAATGGAGCGGATAACGCTGACAACCAGCCCATGCGGAGCGTGCCCAAACGATGCCCTGACCTGTCACCTCCTTGGTCACCTCAAAGGCGGCCCGTTGATAGAGCAACGAATAGATATTGTTCAGGCGCTCAGGCGTCATACCGTGATACTGATGGTCCATGTGGATGTTCTCGCCAAAGTCGGTCTTGATGCAGGTAACACCCATGTCGAGTAGCGGTTTCAAGAGCTGGTTCTTATACCATTCGACAGCCTTGGGATAGGTGAAGTCGATGGTGCCTGCATAGTCGAGGGCAGAGAAATTGGATGCACCGCCTGTAGAGGTGTCTTCTGCTTTCGTGGACTGACTGATGTAACGGTTAGCCTTGGCTTCTTCCAGCTGCTCGGCACCTTGGGCCACATAAGGCAATTGCCACAAGGACACCTTGAAACCATTCTGCTTGAGATGCTGGACGAAACCCTTGGGGTCAGGAAAGCGCTCAGGATTGAACTTCCACTCGCAGAGCCAGTCGGTGCGGAACCAACCCGTATCGAGGTGGATGACGTCGCATGGATAATGCTCTTTGCGAAGACGGTCGCAGATTTCGTTCACCTCGTCGGCAGAGAAATAGGTCATGCGACTCATCCAAATGCCGAACGACCAGAGTGGGGGCATCTGTGGGAAACCAGTCAGCATGCGATAGGAACGCAGGATTTCTTCTGGCGTCTGTCCTCCAATGAGGAAAACATCGAGGGTGGCGTGATCGTTGAGGAACTGGACAGAACGCGTGCTGTGGTCAGCCAGCGAGAGCTTACAATAGTCGGAGGTATGATAGAAGCAGCCATACATCCTGCTGCTCATAAAGAATGGAATATTCTTATAGCAACGACGGTTGTTGACGCCTTGTCCGTCCTGGTTCTTCAGTTGGAAGGTTTGTCCGCTCAGATCCATCTTACGGAAACGCTCGCCCGTTCCGACGAAACACTCGTCGGGCTCGCACTTAAAGCTGATGGTGGCACGCTCGGTCTTGTTTGTTGCAATGCCATCGCAACTTACGAAACCAAGGGGAAGGGCGTCATAGCGTGGCGGCGAGAAGTGGTCGTCACTCAAAGCTATACCTTTCCGTTCGTCACCATCCGGATAGAAGGTGATGAAAGGCGCAGGCTGCGGTGCAGGCAACAGGTCGCTCCAATGGTCCAGCTTGGGAGCGCTGAGGTCGATAGTCGCCACCTTCTTGCCATTAGCAGCGATGAAATCGTAGCCTGCCGAACTTTCATGCGTGGTGCGACAAGAAAGGGGCAGGCGCTTCACTTCTGGCGAGAACTGCAGCATGTCGTCGGCCTCCGTCATCTTGTCGCCACTCATGGTGGTAAACAGTCGGAGAATGTTAGGCTCGTATGCTCGGATGATGAGGTCGAAAGACTGCTGGGGAGCTGATGTGTCAGGCGCCATGTCTTCCTGGTGCAGTTGTTTCTGATAGGGGATGGTGACGACGATGTCGCCCTCGCATTCCTCTATCTTCGTGGGTGCGTATGCTTTCCAAAGGGCTTCGTCCTTCTGCAAGGATGGATCAAAGTCCATGAAGTCGAAAAGGTGGTAGTTGGTTTGTTTCATTTTACCTGTTTACTTTTTTACCTTTTTACCTTTTGAATATGAGGTTAGGACCTGGGTGGTTGTCGCCTATTTCATCACGGCGAATGAGGCGGGTAGCGTCAGCGGGAGAACCGCTGACCACTCGGTTGTTGACGGCTGAACCGTCAACCACTGTGGTTTTGTTGTTTTCTATGGTAAATCCGTCAGTTCGGGCATCGAGATAGATGCGGAAGCCGCGATTGTTGGTGGCATAGGGGGCAGGGAAAGGCGCACTAATCTTGTTGCCGCTAATGACGGAGCCGGGCTGGTTGCTGAGCGTATAGATGCCGCCGGCGTCATAGAGCTGACGGGCATAGTTGCTGACATTGTTACCCTCGATGCAG
>JAEEGL011243110.1_pt1 | contig 21272 bp, 16 predicted proteins | sample 9134231 | NCBI WGS metagenome assembly JAEEGL01 (sample SAMN16246548, study PRJNA631951) | gut metagenome | biome: gut microbiome; feature: rumen; material: fiber-attached | host: Bos | place: Iran: Karaj | collected 2018-10
ATTCGACAATTTCATCAGGGAGGCAAACAAGTTTCCCGAAGCACTCGATGAAATTGTTTGGCATCACAAAAAGACCTTGAAGCAATCGAAATTCACAGAATTTGCCGATTTGTATGATATGCCCGGCAGCGGTGGTATGGAATCTCATTCAGACAATTTGACAAAAGCAATTGCCAAATACGATGCAGACATTGTTTTGTATTTGCTGAAATCCGACCAAGGTGTGCCGTCTGAATATCAGACACTCAAAAGTCTGAAAAGACATTTGGAAGGCAAGAAACTCTACTTTGTTTATCAAATAGTCAATAACGATGCTTTCGATAACAAAGTAGATGCTCTGAAAGAGTTTATCCACAAAACAGACAATTCTGACGCAATTGACCCTTTCAATTTGGAAGAGCAAAGATTCTATTCGGGTGCAAAAGTTGTTGATGCCAGAGGTGATTCCAAAGACAAAGTATCCGCTGATATTGCTTTGTCAGCAATTTTACAGAAGTTCTACATCGAAAAGGCAAGCGCATTTTACAGTTCGTTGAATATGCAAGTAAATGAGCCGAAAGAGTTCGCTATTCTTGATGTCGTACCAACAACTGATGGCATCAACGGTCATCTGCGTAAGTTTTTGGAAAAAGAGAAGGAAAAGTGTAACTCAAAAGATGGTTTGCCTTCTTGGAAAGCAATCTCAGAAGATTTCGAATCAGATTTTTCGATAGAAAAAAACAACAATCTTTTTGAAAAGACAGACTTGGGAACTACATTAACTGCCCTGTATAGCAAAATCAGTGATTTGCAGTCCGAGGTATTGAATTTGTGTTGCAGTGGCAGAGGCGACAAGAAGAAGTTTGACCCAACCAAGTATTTCAACGAGTTTAATGTCGAGTACAAAGACGAGGAAGAATGCCAACAATTGATTTATCTGATTCAGGCGTATCATTTCCTTATCCTTACATACAAGGGGCAATTAAAAGAAATCTATGCAAGGAAAACTATTGACCCAATCTTGAAACGTTTGGAAGAATACATCAATCGGTTGAAATCTATTGAAAATCGCATTAGCGTAGTTAGAAACTTAAAAGAGGAATAATTGCACTTCACACATTTTCTACCGTCGAGAATAAAACAACATTTTTGGCGGTAGAAATTTTATCTATTCCATAAAATTGTTACCAAATAAATTTTCCTATATTCTATACTTCATTAATGTTCTTTTAGCTCTAAAATATTCCACTTTTTCATAAAGAAAACATCATTTTTCTTGTAAAATCCAACTATAACGTTTATTTTTGCACCATAATTGCTATTCAAAACGATTAATATGGTAACAAAAGAAGACGTAGAACAATTTCTGAAACGGCTGAAAGAGAAAATCAAGATATTTGACATCGTCTTTCGCGATGATAGGGGCAAAAATATGCAAACCCTTGCCACTTTGGAAATTACACCAACATACCGCAAACAGGTGATTCTGAACATTGACGCAGAAGATTATTCAGAAGGCCCGATTGTGGACACTCTCAATCGTATGGGCGAAATGTGGGTATTTGGCAAAGACGTTAAAGGACACGAGGTTTATATCAAAATCACCCTCGGACTGCCAAATTCAAGCACCATTTGTATTTCGTTCCATATTGCAGAACATCCTATGAATTACCCGTTTAAAGAGAATTAGTATGATTAGTCCGTTTACAGGCGGCAATGCAACACTCCGCCAAGAAAAGTCAGAACTCACTTTCCGTAAGGAACAGTTTGAATATGTCCATCAGTTTTACGAATGTGACGAAACCAAGGAGCGTTTCACCACCACAGAGTTGGACGAAGTAAATATCGCTCAAGTTTACAATCAGTACCGTGCAAAATATGGAATCCCTTTTCCTGATGAAATCAAGAAAATCCGTCAGCGTTACGGTCTGCCTGCGTCTAAAATGTCGCAGATTCTCGGTTTTGGTGACAATCAGTACCGCTTGTACGAAAATGGCGACATTCCGAGCGAGACAAACGGCAAAATTCTTATGTCGATTCAAAACCCGCAAATATTTGAAAATTTTGTTGTTAACGCCAAAAATCAATTTGATGACGGCGATTTTGCCAAGATTTTAAACAAGGTAAAATCCGCCAAGTGCGACGATAACAGCGAGATAGCCAAAAGTTATATTTTTAGTGGCAATCGGCGTGATATTTTTAACGGATACGCCACTCAGTCCATCCCTAAGCTGAAAAACATTATTCTTTTCTTCATTGAGAAATTCAACGGCGTATTTTTCACAATGATGAACAAGTTGCTGTTTTACAGTGATTTTTATAGTTACAAAACCACAGGCAGAGGAATGTCAGGTCTTGCCTACAAAGCAATTCAGCGAGGGCCGGTGCCTATACGTTGGGATAGAATTTACAGCTCGTTTGACGACATTCAGCCCGAAATCGTTCATTTCGACACAGGCATAGAAGGCACACGGCTTGTTTCAAACATTTCTCCCGACCTCGCTGAATTTACAGATTCTGAACTCAACATTCTTGATACAATTTATCAGCGTTTCAAGGCTGACAACTCCACCAAAATCTCCGACGTCAGCCATACAGAAAACGCTTGGCAAAAGTATGCTGACAGCGGTCAAATGATAAGTTTTGATATGGCTTTTTCGTTGAAGGCGGTGTGAAAATTGCAAAAAATCCTTTTAATACGCATTTTCGTGCACACCTTTCACTGCTCTGCCGCTTGGGTCGTTGAGGTTTTTGAACGAGGCATCCCAGGCGAGAGCTTCGGCTGTCGAGCACGCTACGCTCGGTACGCTCGGTACGCTCATTGCCGCAGAATTGCTCGGAAAAAGTTCTGAGAAAATCGAACGGTAATAATACTCTTCCTTGTTCATCGGAGTGTTGATAGGGAAACGAGTAGCGGCATTTTCCATCTGTCGATCGCTGACGGCTTCAGCGGTGAGGGCTTTCAGACTGTCAATCCAACTGTATCCCACGCCATCGCTGAACTGTTCTTTCTGACGCCAAGCGATGCTCTCCGGCAGCATATCGGTAAACGCTTCACGCACAACCCGTTTTTCGATTTCATTGCCCGGACACATCTTGTCTTTGGGGTTAAGACGCATTGCTACGTCAAGAAATTCCTTGTCTAAAAACGGCACACGCCCCTCCACGCCCCAAGCAGCAAGCGATTTGTTAGCTCTTAAGCAGTCGTAAAGATAGAGTTTGCCAAGTTTACGGACTGTTTCTTCGTGAAAAGCCTTTGCGTCAGGGGCTTTGTGAAAATAAAGGTAACCGCCAAAAATTTCGTCAGCACCCTCACCACTGAGCACCATTTTGATACCCATACTCTTTATCACCCTTGCCAAAAGGTACATCGGAGTACTTGCACGTACTGTGGTAACATCGTATGTTTCAATATGATAGATAACATCGCGAATAGCGTCCAAACCCTCCTGCACGGTATAATTTACCTCGTGGTGAACAGTGCCGAGATGCTCTGCCATAATACGAGCCTTAGCCAAGTCAGGAGACCCCTTGATGCCCACAGCAAAAGAGTGCAAGCGAGGCCACCATGCGGCTGATTGGTCGTCAGTTTCCACACGTCTGTGAGCATACATATTAGCAATAGCCGAAATCACCGAACTATCCAAACCTCCTGAAAGCAACACGCCGTAAGGTACATCACTCATAAGTTGGCGTTTTACAGCAGCTTTAAGGGCATCACCAAGTTCTTTTACGTCTGATTTATTGTCTTTAACTGCACTATAATCCATCCAATCACGTTTCCACCAACGGCGCATTTTACCGTCAGCACTATGATAATAATGTCCCGGCAAGAAAGGTTCGTATTTATCGCAAAAACCTTCAAGAGCTTTGAGTTCGCTTGCTACAAACACAGTTCCATCAAAGTTATAACCTATATAAAGAGGAATGATTCCAATATGGTCGCGGGCAATAAGAAAAGTATCGTTTTCCTCATCGTAAAGCACAAAAGCAAAAATACCGTTGAGGTCTTCAAGAAAATTAACACCTTTCTCCTTGTAAAGAGCGAGAATCACTTCGCAATCACTTCCTGTTTGAAACTCGTATTTACCTTTGAGTCTTTCGCGAATCTGTTGATGATTATAGATTTCGCCATTGACAGCCAAAACCTGTTTATGGTCGGGAGAATAGAGCGGCTGACCGCCCGAAAGAGGATCGACGATGGCCAGACGCTCATGAGCCAAAACACAACGTTTGCTACTATAAACTCCGCTCCAATCCGGACCGCGATGTCTGATTTTCGACGACATTATCAACGCCTTTTCACGCATCTTAGCCGCTTCGCCGTCATTGATTTTTAAAATTGCTACAAATCCGCACATGGTTATATATTTTTTTTTAAATTCATCTGATGTTGAAATAATTATCAACTGTCAATTATTAACAATGCAAAGGTATTCCGTCAGCATTTTTTATACAATACCGATTGTTCGTATTTAAAAACATTCAAAATACGTGTTTTGCATATATTATGCACTACAAGGGGCTATAAAAGGTGTATAACGTGTCAAAATACGAAATTTACGGAAGATTGTAAAGTAAAATTAAGTAAGATGCTTATAAAATATAATCGTTATTAACTTTTAAAAAAAAACGGGAACGGAAATAAATCTCCGCCCCCGCACCATATACTGATTATCCAAAAAAAACTTCAGTACTAATTGTAAGCCGTTTCACCGTGCTCATATACGTCTAAGCCTTCTTCTTCAATACGCGGTGTAACTCGTAAACCATGTATTTTTTTGATTGCTAAAAACATCAAAAATCCAATTCCAAACGACCAACCGGCAACAGATAATTCTCCAATCAACTGCGTGCCGACTGAATAACCACATTCAGAATAAGCAAAAACCCCGGTAAGCACCGTTCCCGTAAAGCCTGCCATACCGTGAACTGAAACAGCACCTACGGGGTCATCTATATGAAGTTTTGTGTCCAAAAAGTTTACAAAGAAGCACATTACAACAGAAGCAACAATTCCGATAACAGCAGCAGCCCAAATCGGAACACAATCACAACCGGCCGTTATGCCCACAAGTCCTGCCAAAATACCGTTACAAACCATTGACAAAGATGGTTTTCCAAAAGCTAACCATGTATAAATAAGAGCCGTTATACCACCGACTGCCGCAGCAATATTTGTCGTTACAAAAATATGCGACATTGCTGACATATTGTCAAGGATTCCGCCGCCGTAAGTGCTCGCTTCTACTGAACCTTCAGCAGCAACCGTTGAGCCGGGATTAAATCCGAACCATCCCATCCACAAAATCCATACGCCAAGAGCTGCAAGTGTGAGGTTATGACCCGGAATAGCGTGTGTACGTGTTGAACCGTCAGCTTTTTTGGTGTATTTTCCCAAACGCGGACCAAGAACAATTGCACCCGCCAACGCTATAAAACCACCGCAAGAATGAACCACTGCCGAACCTGCAAAATCATGAAAACCGAGTTCACTGAGCCAACCACCGCCCCATGACCAATGTCCTTGAACGGGATAAATCACTGCTGAAATCACCAAAGAGTAAAGCAAATACATCGAAAATTTGGTACGTTCAGCCATTGCACCGGAGACTATGGTAGCGGCAGTGGCACAGAAAACGGTCTGAAATATAAAATAACATTCTTTGGGAAGATTGCCGCAAGGATTTTCAACACCTGCAATACCGAAGCCGTCCCAACCGAGAAACGAACCCGTACCAAACATTATAGAAAATCCTAATAACCAATATAATACTGAACCTACTGAAAAATCCACAAAGTTTTTCATAAGTATATTGGCTGTGTTTTTAGCCCTTGTAAGTCCTGCCTCAACAAGTGCGAAACCGGGCTGCATAAAAAACACAAGCATTGCTGCTATTAGCACCCACACAGTATCTACTGCACTAACTTCGGATGCTACTGTATCTAAAACTGATGTTTCCATTTTTCTAATTCCTTTTAATCGTTATTTTTCATTGACAATTGTCAATTGTCAATTGTCAATTATCAATTGCTAATTGTCAATTGCTAATTGTTATTTTTTATCTGCCAAAACAGTATCACCGTGTTCGCCGGTGCGGATTGAATATGTATCGTCAACAGGGCTTACGAAAATTCTTCCGTCACCGATTTCACCTGTTCGGGCTGTTTTCATAATCGCATCAATAGCCGGTTGAACAAACTGATCACGACAAATAATAGTTATCTCAATACGCGAAATAATATCGGTACTGTACATAACGCCACGGTAAATTCTATCTTCTCTGTCTTGACCGATGGCTTTTACTTCAGTGTACGAAAACCAATTGATGTCGGCAGCAAAAAGAGCCTCTTTAACCTCGTCGAACTTGGTTTTGCGAATAATTGCTTCAATTTTTTTCATAATTATTATATTATTTTTACGTTAGACAATGTCTTTTTCTCAAAAGGTTACACCAAACGAGAGATACATTTTCTTTGCCGTGGGATTTGCAGTAAGTTGCGCGTAGAGCGGCAAAGTAAATTTTTCAAATTCGATTTTTTTCGTAGCCGTCAGACCGATATTAATAAGAGCAAATTTTTCAGCTCCGTAATAATCGTTTTCCCAAGGCGTTATGCCCATTGCTGCCTGCCATTCCAAATTTCCCAACTTAAAAGGTGCGGCAACTTCAAAATAAGAAGAATAAGCATCATCGCCGTTTGCTTTGCTTCCCATTGCACCCCAGAGGTTTGTATACCAACTCACTGATAAGAATCCGAAATCATATCCTAAACCAAATTCAAAAGTATGCAATGTGGTATCAGAATAATTGAAAGAGTTGTAAGAGTCGTTGCCGCACCAATAATCTGTAAAGACTGCTGAAAATCCTCCGATTGTATAGGACAAAGAAAGGTCAAGTTCTTTGTAACCCGTTCCTACAAGACTTGTTGAACCCCAGGCTCCGAGTTCAAAGCCTTTGTAACCTATTGAGATACCCGGCTGAACGGCTAAATCATCAAGTTTTTGACCACGCCAGATATAAGTGCTTACAACATCAGCTCCGATATTAGCAGTAAATCCGTTAGTTTCGGTTTCAATTGTTTCTTCCTGAGCATAAAGACTTGTTGACAAAACGATGAATAAAAATGTCAACATAATTTTTGTTCGTACTTTCATTTTTTCTCTCTTTTAAGTTCAACACTATGTTAATCTGGTGCACCGCCAATTTTTAGTTGGCTTTTAAAATATTTTAACGTTGCAAAGGTATTATGACGGTCTGTTGTGTGCAATACCGATTGTTCGTATTCAAAACCGACAAAATACGTATATTTCCTATTATGGATTTTTTTAGTGGTCTTTCAATATACTGTAATGCCGTTAAACCATATTTAGATAAGTGCAAACCGTATTGTTAGAATTGATTTTTTAAGTGTTTTGACGTATAGGAAATTAAGTGTTCAACCTTAAAAAAGTTTTTCCATCAATGTATAGATTGGTAAAAATATTTTTTTATATTTGCGAGTTCATATATTTTTTTGATTTATTAAACAATAATATTTAAAAAAAACATGTCAGCAAAACCTATTTTAATTATCGTTGACCCTCAAAACGATTTTATTGAGGGCGGTTCGCTTGCAGTTTCAGGCGCACAAAAAGCAATGCTGAAATTGACGGATTATCTCAGTACCCGTCTTAATTTATTTGACAGAATATTTGTAACTCAGGACTTTCACCCTGAAGACCATTGTTCGTTTACAGAGCAGGGCGGTACTTGGCCAAAACATTGTGTAAGAGAGACTTTCGGTGCTGAAATTTTCAAGCCGTTAAAAGCAGTTTTAGACAAGTGCTCCAATGTTGAATATTGCAAAAAAGGTCAGTCAAAAGACAGAGATCAGTATAGTGTATTTGACATTCAAAACGGAGAAATCACCAACGAAGACGGCAAAAAAATTTATGATTACATAAAAAGTTGTGACAAATTCGACGTTTTTATAACGGGAATTGCAGGCGATGTTTGCGTTTTGAACACGATAAAAGATTTATCGCAATTAATTGGAACTAAACCTATTTTTGTTTTCAAAAACTATACGGCAAGTCTTGACGGCGGACAAAAACTTGAGGATTATTGTAATGAAAATTCCATAGACATTTTTTAACATTTGACAATTATTATGAAACAAATAATTAATCACTTCACAGACAACGACTTATACACTTTTACGTGTATGTATTACATTATTCAGACCTATCCGAGAGCGGAGGTTGAATACACTTTTTTTGACCGTAACGGCACTGTTTATCCGCAAGGGTTCGACAAGTTGCTTCAAGAGCAGGTCAATTACATGAAAAACGTTGTGATTCAGGAAGATGAGATTGAGTTTATGCTCAAAAAATGCTATTATCTTCCCAAATGGTTTATTGACGTTTTTCTTCGCGGATTCCGTTTTAATACCGACGAAGTATCTATAAATCAAGACCTTGACGGTCATCTTCACGTCAGCGTAAAAGGCAAATGGTATTCGGCGATAATTTGGGAAATGCCGATTTTGAGTTGTGTCAGCGAACTTTTCCATATTTTAAACGGCGACGACCAAAAATACGATTTGGCTCTTGAAATTCAGAAAGTTAGAAAAAAAACTATTGAAATCTTTGGTAACGGCTTAATTCTCGGCGACATGGGAACACGCCGCAGATTTTCTTTCGAGCATCAAAAAATGGTTTTAACACAAATGAAAGACGTTTATGAAAACGGCAAATTCAGCGGCACTTTCACGGGAACTTCCAATGTTTGGTTTGCGAAAGAATTGAATCTCAACCCGTTAGGAACGATGAGCCACCAAATCATCTCGTTTGAAGAAAACGTAACGTCAGTTTTTGAAGTTAATCATTCGGTTATGGAAAAATGGGCTTCGGTTTATAACGGTGATTTAGGTTTGTACCTTTATGATTGTTTCGGCGACGATGTCTTTTTCAATAATTTCTCTAAAAAAAGTGCGATGTTGTTTTCGGGTTTAAGAGTTGATTCTGGCAACGAAGAGGAACAAATTGACAAAATCGTTCAAAAATACACTGAACTCGGCATTAATCCGCAAACCAAACAAGTCATTTTTTCAAACGGTCTTAACATAAAACGTGCGATTGAAATTCAAAAATATGCTTTAGGAAAAATAAGACCATCGTTTGGTGTCGGAACGTTTTTGACTTGTGATTTAACGGACATAAAACCGATGAATATTGTCGTAAAACTCACAAAATCAAGGATTACCGAAAGCCGCGAATGGCACGACTGCGTAAAACTCTCATGCGATAAAGGCAAAACTCTCGGAAATCAGGATAAATGTAAATATTTGCTCAGTGTGATTTGTTGATATTTTTTTTATCTTTGCGATAAAAAAATACCATAATAAGAAATGAAACAAAAAATATTATATTTAGTTTTTATTTTACTGAGTATCAGCCTAAAAGCGCAAGATAAAAAATACATTTTTCCAATGGACATTCCCGTTGTGATGAGTGCTTCGTTTGCAGAATTAAGACCGAATCATTTTCACGGCGGGATTGACATTTCAACAGGCGGGGTTATCGGAGTACCCGTAAAAGCCTCTGACGAGGGTTATGTTTCAAGGATAAAAGTCTCACCATACGGTTACGGCTACGGATTGTTTATCACTCATAATGACGGACATACCACAGTTTACGGACATTTGAGCGAATATGCGCCAAAAATTGACACCGTTATAAGAAAAGAGCAAATCCGTTTGCAATCCTTTGACGTTGATTATTATCCCAAGAAAGACGAAATAAAAGTAAAAAGCGGTGAAATTATCGCCTATTCCGGCAATACAGGCGGTTCAGGCGGTCCGCATTTGCATTATGAAGTCCGTGAAACTGAACGCGAAATAGGATTGAACCCGTTAAAATTTATAAAAACCATTGACGACAACCGCCCGCCGGAGGTTTACGGAATCAAAATCTATACAATGGACGATTCGGCGCAAGTGAGTTCAAAAGCGGAAAGCAAATATTTTTCGTTACCTGAAATTCAAAACAAAACTATTGAATGTTACGGAAATATAGGTTTCGGTATCAATGCCAACGATTTTTTCTCCGTCGGGGGCAGACCTTGCGGGGTAACGGAAGTTTCGCTTTATGACGGGGACAATTTGATTTATCAATCCCGCCTTGACAGCATAGCAATTGACAAATCAAGATACATCAACAGTTTTATTGATTACGCTGATTTACAGCAAACTAAACGTTACATTCAGAAATGCTTCATTGAAGAAAACAATCAACTGAAAATTTTCAGATGTTATAAACCCTTCAGCGTTAAAAGTGGAGAATTTCACAAGATAAAATTTGTTTTAAAGGATTTCGTCGGCAATACGAAGACAGTAAATTTCTCAGTAAAAGGCGTTTATTCTCCTTCAGTAACCGCTAAAAAACCTTTAGGCACATACGTTTGTTGGGCAACTGACAATTTTTATGACACGCTTGATATGGAAGTTGAAATTCCTAACGGCAATTTTTACAAAGACGAATTTATTGAATTTTCCAAAGAAGATTCTACAATTTTCAAACGAGCCGTTTATCATGTTGGTAGCGGAGATATTCCCATACAAAACTCCGTCAAAATTACAATTCCGATACCTGAAAGTATTAATTCAATTATCGGCACTAAACTTTCTGAAAAACAAGTATTTATAGCACGAATCGGAAAACGCAATTCGCTCGGATATTTGGGCGGTGAAATCGACAGTTCAACCTCAAGAATAAGCGTTAAAACCCGAAGTTTAGGAAGTTTTATCGTAGCCACCGACACCATAGCACCGAAAGTTGTCAGCAAAAATTCATCTACGTTACTTTCTAATTCTCATAACGTTATGATTGGCATTTCTGACAATATGAGCGGAATCAACAAATATAACTGTTTTATAGACGGTGAATGGAAAATTTTTGAATTCGATTACAAAAACGCAAGATTGATAGCCCCCGTCAAAAAACTCGGACTTCAACCCGGTTGGCACACGTTAGAGGCTAAAATTGAGGATTGTTGCGGCAACGAAAAAGTTTTTCAGTGGAAATTTAGGACGAGGTAACGCAAAGTTAGAATGTTAAATATTTTTTATCATACGGGCAGATATTTTTTGCTTTTGAAACGTGTGTTTTCAAGACCTGAACGCGGACGAGTTTTTTTAAGGCAAACAGTCAGAGAAACTATAAATATGGGAATCAGTTCGATAGGTATCGTTTTGATAATTTCGATGTTTATGGGTGCGGTTTGTGCGATTCAGATGGCTTACAACCTTCAAAACCCGATAATACCGAGATATTTAATCGGCTTGGGAACACGAGAAACCTTGCTTTTGGAATTTTCCTCAACCATTGTGGCTCTGATACTTGCAGGAAAAGTCGGCTCTAATATTGCCTCAGAACTTGGCACAATGAGAGTTACAGAACAAATCGACGCTTTAGAAATGATGGGTGTTAATTCGGCATGTTATCTGATATTACCGAAAATCACAGCCTTTGTTTTTTTTATACCCGTTCTGACAATTTTTAGCATGGCAATAGGATTGTTAGGCGGTTACGTGGCATCTTTCGGAACTGTAGGTCTTACTCCTCATGATTATGTTGTAGGAATAACATCGTTTTTTAAGCCCTTTTACGTAACGTATTCGCTGATAAAATCCTTATTTTTCGCCTTTATAATAGCTTCAGTTTCGTCTTATCACGGATATTATGCCGGCGGAGGAGCTTTAGAGGTAGGCAAAGCAAGTACACACGCTGTTGTACACAGTTCAATTATTGTTTTGCTTTTTAATTTAATTTTAACCAAATTGCTGCTGTAAAGAAAAAAATGATAGAAGTTAAAAATGTTTGCAAAGAGTTTTCCTCTCAAAAAGTCTTAAACGACATCTGCGCTGAATTTCTTCCGGGTAAAACCAACCTTACAATCGGACAGTCCGGCAGCGGCAAAACCGTTTTGCTAAAATGTATTGCAGGGCTTCACAATGTCAGCTCGGGCGATATTCTTTATGACGGACGCTCCTTTACCGCCATGAACGAGAAACAACGCAAAGAAATCCGCAAAGAAATGGGAATGGTTTTTCAAGGCGGGGCATTGTTTGACTCAAATACGGTGGAAGAAAACGTCATGTTCCCTTTAGAAATGTTTACACACATGACATACGATGAGCGCAGAGAAAGGGCTCACGAGTGTTTGAAACGTGTTAATATTATTAACGCTGAAAAAAAATATCCGGCAGAAATATCCGGCGGAATGCAAAAACGTGTTGCCATCGCACGTGCTATCGCGCTGAATCCCAAGTATTTATATTGTGACGAACCTAATTCAGGACTTGACCCCGTAACAAGTATCGTGATTGACAATCTGATAAAAGACATCACGATAGAATACAATATTACAACAATTGTTAATACCCACGACATGAACTCCGTGATGGAAATCGGCGATAAAATAATTTTCATTTACAAAGGCAAAAAATTTTGGCAAGGCACAAGTTCGGATATTTTTCAATCCGGGGTCAAAGAGCTTGACGATTTCGTTTTTGCCTCTTCAAGAATGAAACAAATAAGAGCACTTCAACAGAAATAATTACATTATTTTATCCATTCCGAAAAAAATCAACACACCGTAAAGGTAAAATCTTATGTATCTTGTAAGTCCGTAAAGCATAGTGAGTCTCAACGGATATTTCACCATTCCGGCAACAGTTGTTGTCGTTGCAAAAGGCAGCGGAAACAATGCAGCAAGTACGATTATAATACCGCCCCATTTTCGGATTCTGACAAAAAACTCTTCGTTGCGTTTTTCAAGCCAATGCCTGAGTTTGGGAATTTTTAATGCGATTTTGCCCAAGAAATAGGCATTTATACCGCCCACATACGATATTGTACCCAAAATTGTCAGCCATAGCAACGGACTGTTGAATTTATCAGACCACATAATAAACAAATCCGGAGGAATCCAACCCAAAAAAGATTCCGAAACCAAAAACAAAGTTAAAATTCCGGGAGTTTCATGACTGAAAATATAATTTTTGATAATATCTCCAAGATTAAGGAAATGGTTCAAAACCAAAACGATAACAGCTATTATTGCAATTATTACTAAAAGTTTAAGTATAGTTTTACCGATAAAAGGGTACAAACCCGTGCGGGAATTCCAACGGTGATAAATTCCTAATTTTTCAATAAGAGTACGCTTCTTTTTAGACATTTTCTTAACCGATTATTTTTTTCGCATCGGCAAAGATATAAGTTTTTTGATTAATTACAATATTTTTTTGAATGAGAAAAAAATAATTTTAACTTTGCACAAAAACATTTACAAAAAAAATGTCAGTCAGAGTAGAACATCTTTTGAAAATTTACGGTGAAAACAAAGCCGTAGACGATATAAGTTTCAGCATAAATTCGGGTGAAGTCGTAGGATTTTTAGGACCTAACGGAGCCGGAAAAAGTACGACCATGAAAATCATAACGGGTTGCATAGCAAGCGACGGCGGCGAGGTTTTCATCAACGGAATCAACATAAAAAACGGCATGAAAGATTTAAAACGGACAATCGGCTATCTTCCCGAAAACAATCCGCTCTACTTAAATATGTACGTTAAAGAATATCTTGAATATTCTGCTTCGATGTATTTACCTAAACTAGAGGTTAAAACAGCAGTGGATAACGCCATTGAATCAGTGGGACTTACATCGCATCAATATAAAAAAATAGGAGAACTTTCAAAAGGTTATAAACAAAGAACAGGAATTGCCAGAGCAATGGTTCACAATCCCTCGATTCTGATTCTTGATGAGCCGACCACAGGTCTTGACCCCAATCAAATAGTAGAAATCCGCAATCTTATCCGTGAACTCGGAAAAGAAAAAACCGTGATACTTTCAACACATATCATGCAGGAGGCGGAAGCTGTTTGCGACCGCGCAATCATCATCAGCAAAGGGAAAATCGTCGCAGACAACACCTTAAAGAATCTTGAAGAAGAATCATCTCAAAGCATTGTTACAGTGGAATTTGACAGCGAAGTAAAAATTGAAGAAATTCAAAATATTTCTGGCGTTAAAAAAGTGGAAGGCTCAGGCAAAAATTTCATTGTTTCAAGTGCAGAGGACATTGATGTAAGAAAAAATATTTTCGATTTTGCCGTCAAAAAAAATATTTCCGTATTATCAATGACCAAAAACAAAGGAAATTTGGAAAATATTTTTAGGGATTTGACACAAAAATAACAATAAAAAGGGACGCACCAATTTTTTTTAAGAAACGGAGCGTCCCTAAAATTATTTACAAGGCAGAAATTTTATATTTTCCGCCTTTTTTTGTTTCTAAATCATATTCGTAAACTTTCTTAATTTCGGGTGTCAAATTATTTTTCAATTCTGAAGATTTTTCTGGAGTTTTAACATCAGCTTGTTGCAAAAGCGGATTTTGAAGCACGCCTTGAGCCTCCTTCAAACCCTTGCCTTTAAGTTTTTGATAACTTCTAATTCTTAAAACGCCTCCGTTTTGAGATGTTATCACGGCATTTACCAATTCTCCATCACTCCAAGAAATATCCGTAATGAAACCGCCTCTTGCCCTCAAACCGCTGACTTGACCATTTTTCCAACAAGAAGGCAACGCCGGCAACAAATGAACTGCACCGTCATGACTTTGCAACAACATTTCACAAACTCCCGCTGCAAGTCCGAAATTACCGTCAATCTGAAACGGCGGATGCGCATCAAACAAATTCGGATAAATTCTGCCGTTTTCAAATTCTTTCGATGCACCAAAACCCGAAAACTGAGCCGGCAAAATGTGTAACATATTAGAAATTATTTTGAAAGCATGGTCGCCGTCCAACATACGCGCCCAGAAATTAATTTTCCAACCCAAAGACCAGCCCGTTGCCATATCGCCACGTTGTTTCAATGTGTTGGCAGAAGCGGCAAAAAGTTCGGGATTTTTATAAGGCGAAATCTGATTGGAAGGATACAAACCATAAAGATGCGAAACGTGTCTGTGCTCGTCCTTCGGGTCATCGGAGTCTGAAAGCCATTCCTGAAGCTGACCATAACGTCCGATTCTCATCGGTGCAAGTTTTTCAAGAGTTGAAGAAAGCCTTTGTGAATATTTTTCATCATCAATTCCGAGAATTTTCATAGAATTAAGGGTGTTTGACAAAACATCAAAAACAATTTGATTATCCATCGTCGTTCCGGCGGTCAAAGACGTAGGCTTTCCGTCAGGGCCGTGTTCCGGTGAAACAGAAGGCGTTACAACCAAAAATCCGTAACGCGGATCCATTTGTAAAAAGTCCAGCAAGAAATCAGCAGAGCCTTTGATTACCGGGAAATTTTTCCTCAAAAAATCTTTATCGCCCGTAAACAAGAAATGCTGCCAAATATGCGTGGTAAGCCATGCGCCGCCCGTTGGAAATGCTCCCCAATAAACTCCATCAACAGGACCCGTAATACGCCACAAATCCGTATTATGATGAGCAGTCCAGCCTGAACAACCGTAAAGTTTTTTCGCCGTAGATATTCCACTGTGGCTCAAATCGTTAATCATGTCAATTAAAGGTAATTCTGTTTCAGGAAGGTTACAAACACCGCTCGGCCAATAATTCATTTCGGCATTAATGTTAATCGTATACTTTGAGTCCCAAGGCGGATTAACGGAATTGTTCCAAACCCCTTGAAGATTAGAAGGTTGTCCGCCCGGCTGCGAAGAGCATATCAGCAAAAATCTTCCGTACTGCATCATCAACGATACAAAATCGTAATCCGCTGATAGAGAAAAGTTTTTAAGCCTTTCATCAGTCGGCAATTCAGAATTTTTGTCCGAGGGCAACAAAAGTTTTACTCTGGAATATTGAGCAGAATATTTTTTTAAATGCAAGGCATAAATTTTATTATAATCCGTTGATTTAATGCGGGAAAAAACCTCATCATTAAGAGCGGTAGGATTTGCTGAAATATCGTCATATTTTTTATAATTAGTTGAAGCCGTGATGTAAAGCGTTGCAGAGCTTGCATTTTCAACTTTTAGAGTATTATCCTCATTTTTAACTACTTGACCATTTGTTAAAACCAAAATTCTACATTCTGCTTTTAGTTTTCCCTCGATTCCCTCTTGAGAATTGTTGTAAACATTAGCTGTTATAACATTTTGATTAACAGAGATTTCGTTTTTTAATTCGCTTTTAAACGAGACAACAAAATTCAAAGAGTCTTTATTGTCGCAATCAATAGAAACAGCTATAACTTTTTCTGACAGAGGCGCGAAAACTCTGCGAACGAATTTTACGCCGTTTTTCTTGTAAACGGTTGTATTAACGGCAGTTGATAAATCCAATTCGCGTTTATAATCCTCTATTTTACCCTCTGAAAATTTCAAAAACAAGCTTCCTAAAGGCAAAAAACTCATTCCGTGAGGCCCTTTGAAAAAATATTTTTCCATAATCTGGTGAGCCTCAGGCTCTTTGCCTTCAAAAATAAGTCTGCGAACCTCGTCCAAATGCTCTAAAGCATTGTCGGCATTGTTGTTATGCGGTGAACCGTTCCAAAAGGTTTCTTCATTGATTTGAATTTCCTCAACTCCGGTTTTACCGTAAACCATCGCTCCTAATTTAGAATTGCCCACAGGCAAGGCCTCCAACCAACTCTCGGAGGGTTTTTCATACCAAAGTTTATGTTGCTGAGCCTTTACATTCCAACAGCACAGCACCAATAATAAGGTGATAATCTTCTTCATATATGTTTTTTTTAATACTTTTAATGCGTTTTTACCTTTCTAAGGAAGAAAGCAGTCCTTACTAAAATAAAAAAAACGTCGGCAGAAAAAAAAAGTTGCCGACGTTTTTCAATTTAATTACTAATTAATTACTAAAACAATTTAACGTTAAGATCAAAAAAAAATTATACGGTTATTTTTCAAAAATGTATGCAAAGGAAGTGTTTTTTTTTGAAAAAGACTTTTCTATACGTTTCAAATATTTACGTTTTTGTAACATCGTAATTTTTTTTTACCTTTTCAAAACGCATTGTTACAAAAACACAAGCATTTAAAACCTCTGTATAACAACATTTCGGACAAAAAGACTTAATATTGCAGCAAATTTTTAATCAACCTGTTATTTTTATAAAAAGATGAAAAGATTTTTTCTTACTGCAGCATTTGCTGCTGCTTTGTTTAGCGGAAGCCTTTTTGCACAAGGCTTGAAGGATGCTTACAAAGATTATTTTAAAGTAGGCGTAGCGGTTAATATGTCGAACATGAACCGCGCGCAGGAGTCAGCTCTCGTTGTTAAAGAGTACAATTCCGTGACTTGCGAAAATGACATGAAACCGATTTCGGTACATCCGAAAGAAGGAGTATGGACATGGGAAAAAGCAGATTCGATTGCTAATTTCTGCCGTAAAAACAACATCAAAATGCGCGGACACTGCCTTGTATGGCACAATCAATTCTGCGATTGGATGTACACAGACAAAAAAGGCAAACCTGTTACGAAAGAAGTTTTTTATCAACGTTTGAAAGAACACATTTTTACTGTCGTAAACCGTTACAAAGACATTGTTTATTGTTGGGACGTTGTAAACGAGGCAATGGCTGACGACCAAAGACCTACACCGTGGAATCCTAATCCGTCGCCTTACCGCAAATCAAAACTTTATGACCTCTGCGGTGATGAATTTATCGCAATGGCGTTTAAATTTGCACACGAAGCAGACCCGAAAGCGCAGTTATTTTACAACGATTACAACGCTGCTGACCCGGGCAAAAGAGACCGCATCTTTAATATGGTCAAAAAAATGAAAGATGCAGGCGTTCCAATCGACGGTATCGGTATGCAAGGTCATTACAACATTTACGGACCGTCAATGGAAAACGTAAATGATGCCATCGAAAAATATTCAACAATCGTAAAACACATTCACATTACCGAACTTGATGTCAGAGCCAATGAAGAAATGGGCGGACAATTACAGTTCAGCCGCGGTGAAGAAAAAACTATTGCACCTTACATCAAGACTTTGCACGAGAATATGTATCATCAGTTGTTCCGTGTTTTCCGCAAACACAAAGATGTTATTGATGTCGTAACGTTTTGGAATGTCAGCGACAGAGATTCTTGGGTAGGCGTTAATAATTATCCTTTGCTTTTTGACAAGGATTTGAAGGCAAAAAAAGCATACGATATTGTTAAAAACTTTAATCCTGCTTTAGACGAAGTAAAAATAAAAGAAGATTTCAAACCCTCTCAAAAGAATCAACCCGGACAAGAATATCCTCAAGTTAATTCTCAAGGATATGCGAGATTCCGTGTTAATGCTCCTCAGGCTAAATCCGTTATCGTAAGTTTGGGTCTCGGTGGCAGCGGTCAGACCGTTCTCCAAAAAGATAAAGACGGTTTTTGGACAGGAACAACGGAAGGTCCTATGGACGAAGGCTTCCATTATTATCATTTAACGATTGACGGCGGCGTAGTAAATGATCCCGGTGCTAAAAATTATTACGGTTCGGTACGTTGGGAAAGCGGTATTGAAATCCCAGCTCATGACAAAGATTTTTATGCAGAAAGGCTCGATATTGCACACGGCAACGTTCAACAGGTTTTGTTTAAATCCAAAAGCACCAATGAGTTGAAACGTGCATTTGTTTACACTCCAGCTGAATACGGCAAAGATCCCAAAAAACGTTATCCTGTTCTTTACTTACAGCACGGCTGGGGCGAGGACGAAACGGCATGGTCAAATCAAGGACACGCTAATTTAATTATGGACAACCTAATTGCCGACAAGAAAATACAACCGTTTATCGTGGTTATGACATACGGCATGACAAACAATATAAAATTCGGAACTATCGGAAGTTTTACTGCAAAAGAATTTGAAGAAGTTCTTGTAGATGAATTAGTTCCCTATATTGACAAAAATTTCTTAACAATAGCTGACAAAGCACATAGAGCAATGGCAGGTTTGTCAATGGGCGGTATTGAAACAAAACTCATCACACTCCGCCGTCCTGAAGTTTTCGGCTATTACGGTTTGTTAAGCGGTGGTGTTTATTCGCCAGAAGACATCAAAGATAAAAACCAAGTAAAAGTAATTTTTGAAAGCTGCGGTTCAAAAGAAAATCCTGACGGCATCAACAAATCGGTTGAAAGTTTAAAGAAAGCCGGTTTCAATGCAGTAGGATATATTTCAGAAGGCACAGCACACGAATTTTTAACGTGGAGAAGAAGCCTTTATGAAATGGCTCAAGTTATTTTCAAATAATTTGATTAATTTTAAAAGAAAAAAATTCTCAAAACTATCCTGAACTTTCAGCCAAAGGTATTTTTTCGGAAGGTATGATTCCAAAATTGGAAAATGCTTTCAAGACCATAAACCAAGGTGTTGAAAAAGTCATTATCGGAAACTCGCTCGACATTGAGCAGTTTTTTGAAGAAAATCATGCCGGAACGATGATAAAGAAGTAAAAAAAATTGGATTGCGGGCGGCTCGCCTGTAATCCAATTTTTTTAGACTATTATTTTTTGAATTTCTTTTTTACGCCATTCGACATTATTATCTGACAGCAGCCTTGCTTTTTTGGATTTTTGAGGAATGTCGCAGCCGCTGTCAGTTGACAGCCAAAAGAAGGGGCAACTTTTATCTCTTATGCTGTTGAGATTCATGGCTTTGTCCGATAAAATTTTTTTCAACCATTGCGACTTTTTGATGATTGTAGCAATTTCTTTTTCTGTCATTGGGTGTACTTCAAAGAAATATGCGACATCTTTGTAACCGATGGAATAATCCCAACGGTTATCTTCTGGGTATTGTTTTTTCAAGGCAGAATCTATATCAATGCTTCCGTTGATATTTCTGGATGATTTTAGGAAATCAAACTTATCGCGGTCGCTGCCTTTTACTGCCTGAATACCGGACTTGTATTTTTCAGGAAAATCTATGTTAACTGCTTCCTTGAATGTCATAACAACTATTTTTTTAGAATTTTGAAACAATACTTCCCGCTCTGTCGGCAGATAGCGACATTCCGCCCCAGTTTGAAACGTCCTCATCCTCGGATTCCACGTCAAGCGACGAAATATCCTTTGAGTGAACCTTCCGCGTTTTTTTGTCGGGTGCAAAATAATAGACTTTGATTTCCTTTTCAAAAAGTCCGTCAAAAAAGTCCTTGTCTTTTATCTTAAAATCGAACATTTCAGCCAAAGCCGCAAAAGATTTCACGCCTTTGTGTTTCAAACGGTTCATCGTCCAAACAAAATCCAACGGTGTGGACGAATGTGTTGAAATTATGACCTTTACGCCGCTATTCATCAATTTCAAGACCGTGAACATAAATTCAATGATGGCACGAGGATGAAGGCCAAGTTCAGGTTCTTCGATGACGATGTATTCTTTGTTGTCAATAGACTCAAAATAATCCAACGCCATCAATAAAGGTGTAAATTCTCTCTGTCCCGTGCTCCACGCCATATAAGGAACAGTCTGATTGTCAACAGTCATTTCCAATCGTGGGCTGCCGGCGGTACGACGCATATTGATTTCGGCGTTTTTAAGGAAATCATAATCTTTGATAGCCTCTCTAATTATTCCATATTGTTGTGTTTTGACAAATTGTTGCAAATAACCACTAAACTTAACCAAGACATACGGTGAATTTACAAAATCTCTTGACAATAAGATTCTTCCTTCTGAAATTGCGGAACTACGTTGCGCGGGAACAAAAAATATTTTTTCTCGGATAGCTTCAGCCAATGCTTTTATTGACTCTTTATCCGATTCAGAAAGATTAATATCTCCTGTTTCCTGCATTTTCTTTGCTAAGTTAATAAGTCTATTATAATAGTCAGAAGTATAAACTACTTTCAAATACGACAATGCCACTCTTAAACCTAAACCTATTGGAAAAAATAATCCACCCAAACCAGGCATTTCTTTAAACATCAAAGGATTATTAATAGCATACTTGAACAACTTAGGAGATAAACTATTATTTATTATTGATTTAATATCAATTAGCTCGTTGTTATGTATTATTTCAGTCTGATCTGAAATAATCTTATTCATACCATCACCATAGAAATAATTTAGTAAATCCTCAAATTTGACATCTGAATTCTGTTCAACATAATTTATAATTACATCTGCGAAATCCTTCACCAACTTAAACGTCTCCAAAAACAACGTTTTACCGCTCGCCTGCGGACCGGTGAGAATTGTGAGGTCTCCGAATGTTACATCGGCTTTGGCTATTGGGCCAAGATTTTCTACAACG
>JAEEGL016471590.1_pt1 | contig 21272 bp, 14 predicted proteins | sample 9134231 | NCBI WGS metagenome assembly JAEEGL01 (sample SAMN16246548, study PRJNA631951) | gut metagenome | biome: gut microbiome; feature: rumen; material: fiber-attached | host: Bos | place: Iran: Karaj | collected 2018-10
AAATTTATATAGTCAAAATAATATTGCAGTAACTGTAGATTGGGGTGATGGAACAAGAAATATATTAACAAGTTTAAATTATGCAGTCAATGATAGTAGAGCATCAATACATGAATATGAAAATCCTGGTATATATCAAATAAAAATATTCAGTTGTAGTTGGAATAATGCCTATATATTATTAGGTTTTTCTGAAGGGCCTAATATAACTATAGATGAAAATGCAACTACATCAATATATTGGTGGAGAAGAACATTAATAAGTATAGATAATTCTATTCCAAAAATTAAAGGAATAAAGGTATATTCTTCTCCACAATCAACAAATACATTATCAAATTCAACTAACAATTTTTATGGATTTTTTAGCTATTGTAGTAAATTATGCACTATTCCAAAAGAATTGTTTGCCAATAATACTGCTATAACAAATTTTAGATCCTGCTTTTCGGAATGTTCCTCTCTAGCATCTATTCCAGCAGGACTGTTTGACAAGAATACGGCAGCTACATCATTCCAAAATTGCTTTGGAGGATGCTCCTCTATAACATCCATTCCAGCAGGCCTGTTTGACAAGAATACGGCAGTTACATCATTCCAAAATTGCTTTTTTGGCTGCACTTCTCTTGCATCCATTCCAGAAAATCTTTTTAAGTTTAATACAGCAGTTACATCATTTGCTCAATGTTTTTATAATTGCAACATTCAATCCATTCCACCATATTTGTTTTATTACAATACAGCAGTAACTAATTTTATTGGATGTTTTTGGAGCTGCCATTCTCTTCAATCTATACCAAATGGTTTGTTTGATCACAATACTGCAGTAACATCATTCCAAAAATGTTTTATTAGCTGCAACTCTCTTCGATTTATACCAAAAAAACTATTTGACAAAAACATACTAGTGACAGATTTTAGTGAATGTTTTTATGGTACAGGTATTACATCTATTCCATCAAAATTATTTGAAAAAAATACGGCAGCGACTAATTTTAGTGGATGTTTTGAGTATTGTGGCAATATTACAAATATTCCTATAAACATTTTTTCAAATAATACACTGGCGACTAATTTTAGACTATGCTTTTATGGATGCAATCTAACTAATTTTAAATTCATAATAAATTCTTCTCTAGTTACTGATTTCTATAATATGGTTTCAACAATATCTAATGCTAATAGAATTATTTGCGTTCCAGAAAATTCTACTACTTATACAACACTTTTATCATACGCAGAAACTGGAAATAATACAAACAATATTACTATTTCTACAGTAAAATTAGACTGCGTTCAGACATTAGAATACACTGTAGATACTGATGCAACTACAGCTAATGCAGTTATAGCTACTGTTCCATTAATTCCGATTAATAACGCTTCTTCTAATTTAATGATTGATTGGGGTGATGGTACTGGAGTTGAATTGATTCCATCAGCAATTACTGAAGAATCTCTTACACATACATATGCAGAAGTTGGAAATTATCAAATTACTGTTGGTACAATAAATTGGTTAGATTATGAATTTATAAATGAAACTTTTTCGTATAGTCAAGCTTATAATCTTTGCCAAATATTTAGAAATACTGTAATCTCTATAGACAGTTCAATGCCACCTGTAGTAAACAGTTCAAGTCCATCATCTTGGTTTAATGATTGCAAAGAATTATCTTCTATTTCTAGTGATTTATTTTATAATTGTACAAAAGCCATTTATTTTAGTTATTGCTTTGATGGTTGCTCTTCTCTTCAGTCCATTCCTGCAGGATTATTTGACAATTGTACAGCAGCAAAAAGTTTTGCTTATTGCTTCCAATACTGCTCTTCCCTTCAGTCCATTCCTGCAGGACTGTTTGACAACAATACGCAGGTGACTGATTTTAGAAGCTGCTTTAATAATTGCTCTTCTCTTCAGTCAATTCCAACTGGATTATTTTCTCATAATACAGCAGTAACTAATTTTAATAATTGCTTTGCCTATTGCTCCGCTATTGCAACACTTCCGACTGGACTGTTTGACAATTGTGGAGCAGCAACTAATTTTGACTATTGCTTTTATAACTGCACTTCTTTAATATCTGTTCCACAAGGAATTTTTGATGATAGTACATCAGCAACAAATTTTTCTGATTGCTTTAATGGTTGCACTGCCCTTACAACTATTCCATCTGGACTGTTTTCCAATTGTGAAGCAGTAACAAGTTTTTATGATTGCTTCTATAAATGCACCTCTCTTGCATCTATTCCATCTGGACTATTTGACAATTGTGGAGCAGTGAAAAGTTTTTATTGTTGTTTTTATAATTGCACTTCCATTCAGTCCATTCCAGAAGGACTATTTGATAGTTGTACAGCAGTGACAACATTTTATAGTTGTTTTAGTGGCTGTTCTTCCATTCAATCTATTCCATCTGGACTGTTTGACAACAATACAGTAGTGACTACTTTTGAACGCTGCTTCTGGTCTTGCTCTTCCCTTGCATCCATTCCATCTGGACTGTTTGATAATTGTACAGCAGTGACAACATTTTATTGTTGCTTTAATGGCTGTTCTTCACTTACGACAATTCCATCTGGACTATTTGACAAAAATACGGAAGTGACAAATTTTTATAGTTGTTTTTCTTCGTGTTCTGCGCTTGGAAACTTTACTCTCTATATAGGTTCTACAAAAGTTTCAACCTGTTCTTCCTTTGTCACTAACAAGGCCAACACTACCCGCATAATCTATGTCCCAGACAACTCTACGACCAAGACTAAATTTGATGCAGCAGCATCCTCTCTCGGCCTCACCATCCTCACTTACACTCCAGCCTAGCTAATCTACATTAAAATACATCAACGGAAGTCCACAAAATGTACTACAATCCAGAAACCAAGAAAACTCTTTCCAGAGAAGAAGTAAAATCCCTCTTTCATTCCTCATTTCCAGAAGGAACAGAAGAGATCTTTGGATGGCATCTCATTGACAAATCCGCTCTCCTTCCATCACTTGAAGACGGACAGACTGCAGTACCCACGGAAATCGTCCTTCACGAAGGCAGATGGTGCCAATCCTACAGGGCAGGAGAACTCCCCAAGCCGCAAGAAAACCTTGAAGCCAGATGCAGAATGCTTGAGCAGGCTCTCGTAGACCTTGCACAAACTGTCTCCGACCTTAGGGAAGGCAAGGAGCCATTAACGCAGATCGTGCAGTAGGTCAGCAAAGGACATTAGACAACTAACGGGAGCCACAATGCTCCCGTTTTTTGCATTCATGGGATGTAAATACTCAAGTCTTGTTGCTTGCTCAATGTACATTCCATTGCCTATAAAACGTCAAAAGCAGTTCATGTTTCAGGAGCCATCCAACGCTCAGGCTAGATTCGACATTACGAAACAGGAAGACTGCAAACAGCTAGGTCAGAAAATTGGTTCAACAATTCTGCAATTTTTTAGGGAAAAAACTCCAGTAAAAGGAGTATATGTCTATGGACGTATAGGCATTGGAAAGACCATTCTTTCAACGCACATCGTCAAGTCATTCGACAATGTGGAAAATCTGCTTATAGACATCAAGCATAAGGTTCCATTCAGAAAATATTCCTGCTGGCCTGCAGTCTATGCCTACGACTGCTATCCTAGAAGAAATGCATTTTATTGTAATTTATGGAACAGTCAGCTGGGAGACTTTCCAACAATAGGACTGGATGAAATGATCCTTGTTCAATGGTCCGAATGGTTTCCAAAAGAAAAAATGGAAAACGATCGAATTGAAATTGAATTGATGCACTGCATGGATGAACAGGAACTATGGACAAATCTGTCGATGACTGAAAACGCAATAGACTTGAATCGTCCAAAAACGATGCATTTTGCAAGTCTTTGTGGATATGGAAATGGCGCAGCTGCAGTTGAAATGTTGAAATAGTTGGAGGAAGCATCATGGCTGAACTAAAAAAGAAGAAAGGCAAATTTGTTGCAAGAGATTCGTCCAATAATCTTGTTCAAGGAATGCCAAAGACTAAAGCTGAATACGTATCATACGAAAATAAAAGTCTAAAGGATGCCATTGAGCCACTTGAATTGAAAGATGTCAAGGAGATGCTTGTTGAACTAGATACGCAGCAAAAGACTGAAACTTCTTCCAAAATAGAAAAAATATCAAAATATCTGGTATATCCAATATATGGATCTGCGTATAATTTTCACATACAGTTTGGATTTGGCTACAAGTATGTTGATTCTGTAGAAGTTGTCAATAGATATGACATTTTAAGTGAAAATGCTGTTTATGACTCCAACACCGGTGAATATAGGTTTTATCCTAGACTTGTAACTGGTAAAACTAATTTTAGTCTTGGTTATGCACTTAGCTACGACGTTTTTAATTCAGATGTGCGGGATGAATATTACAAAAGAAATAATTTTAAAAGCAACGTCGACTATTATATAGATTTCAATCTTCAATCAAATGTTGAATATGAATCCATGTTTTTTAGTGCGAGTGGCTTTATAGTTGATGCAGACAGCATGGAAAAGTTTTTTGATGATTTGTATAATGATAACATTGATTATAATTATACATTTCATCAGTATGCATTAGGATATATGCCAGATGAACCAGTCTATGAACCTTGGACAAGCGATCCCAATTCTTTAATAAAAGTTTCTCTTCCTGCAGAAGGTCAAACAAAAACTTGGATGATTAATGTAGATTATGACAATGAGACAGAAATACCAAGGATTATTCCAGTTTCCCGGCGATGCATGCGGCTTTCCTTAACAGGATTCGGAAACAATGCATATAGAGCCACTTTTAGATGGGTTTTGGAAAAGACTGTCAATGAAATGACTACAACAAAATGGTCAAACCTTAAAACCACCTTGGTAAAGAGTGATGATTCGGTTTTTGAGTCATCCAGTCCAATTTCAGGAATTGTTCGTAATATAGAAGGATCTGCCAGCTTTGATGACATGGTTGCTGAACAGCATTATCCAGAAAGAAATGGAACGTTTCAAGGCTCATTGATTGTAGCTGATGGAAGCGAACCATCTCAAAATCCATTGGAACATCCAGAGATTCATTATGTCTGGCCACAAAACAAAAATTCACATGACTTAATTGTTCCAGCTACAGATAAGTGGCATAATCCTCGTGGTATGTCATAGAATGATAGTGCGCTTTAACTTTATGTGAGAGGAATGTATAAATGTCCATAATTCAAACAGCAATAAAAAATGATTATACAGAATCATTCTGGGAAAACAATGCTTCATACACAATTGAATTTGAAACGGAAATGCCAGTAATTCCAGCATCAAATTTAACGTCAGCCAGAAACAACTCGCAGCAAGCCGCAATATCAAACGGAACAATTAAAGGAATAGCATTTCATTCATCATTGGATGGATACAATCTTAATGCCAGCACATACTATCCTGATGACTACAACAGTTCCAACCGATATTATGTATATGAATATCGTGCAGCATACTATGTCAATCACGAAGCTATTGCGCTTCCAACTGAAATTGGTGGAAGCGTTTCTGGAAGGCTTGAACGTTTTGATGTTATGCATCAAATGCTTGTGTATCCTATAGAATCGTAAGTATATTGCTGGAGAAATAACATGCCAACATACCAACAGAAAAAAACTTCAGTTATTGTAAGAGATTCCACTGGAAATTTAGTTCAGATAATGCCAGAAACGGAAGCTGGAAATGTGTTGTACAAAGACACTACAGCTAACGCTGTGCTGAAGGTTCTTGAAGACAAAGATGTTGAACAGGGATTTTCGGAAATAGAATCTCAGGTCACATCTGCCACAATACAGAAAACAACACGTCATATCATCAGAAGTTCTGAATTAAATCCATACTTGTTTTTTGGATATTCCTATGAACAAAATGGTGCAACAGCATATGTATATGAGGACAAGTCTGGATTTGAAAACTTTATTGAAGGTGGCGTTGAATGGTCTACCGAATTTGAGCTGGATGATTCCAGCAAGTCATATCAAGCCATATCTTTTGGAATTGCAGGTTCTGAAGTTGACATAGACGATAGTGGTGCAGAAACAATCATTAATTCCATCATTAGATATGGCATATCTTCAGATGCAAATGAAGCGGGATATGCTCCATGGACAGAAGGAAATGATGAATTTATTGCAGCAAATTTGCCAGCTGAAGGAGAAACGAAGTCTTGGTTGTGCAATAAAATGCTGAGCACTGAGTCACAAATGTCTTCCATTCCAGTAGAAGAGCGGAACATGACGCTGTCTTTAACTGGTCTTGGAAATTCCAGATATAGAGCATCATTTTTATGGAACAAGCCAAGTGAAACAGTTGAGGTTCAAGAAACAAGATGTCTAAAGAACCTCAAGACAAGTCTTGTTCACACTGATGAATCTGTAACTGCAATATCTAAGCCGATGACTGGTCTCGTTCAAAATGTTGCTGGAGAGGCTGAATCCAGAATAGTCTATACAAAGACATATCCAGTCGGTAATTATTCATTAGACTGCTGGCTGATAATCGGAGATTCCGAAGGAACTGTTGATACTTCTAGTTCTGAAGTTCCTGTAGTTCCCCATTAGGATAATCTCTAGCATTTTGCACTATTCATCTAGTGCATAAAGGAGAATAGCAAATGGCAACATTGTACGAATCAGATAATATCAGATATGTTATAAACGAACCAAAAGAGATTGAATTCTTTACAAACGAAACATCAATTTCAGCTATAAATTATAGCACTATTGATGAAATGCTTGCTTCTAATGGTATCGGATTGAAGGGAATTTCATTTTGGTTAAGTGATAGTAATTATGAGTGGATATACGGAAATAAAAATGCAATAGCTCTTCCAACAGAAATTGGTTCAAGTGTATCTGGAATATTGACATTAATAGGAAATAAATATCATCCAAATGTTTAACTTACTATAATTATTCATAATTTCAAATGGAGCAATGCATATGAGCGCACCGGAATATATAGAATATACCATCACTAAAACAGGTGAAAACGCCTATTCCATGACAATCACTCCAAAACTGGCAAGATATGTCAACATTCAGAAAAATATTGTGCATCTTAAATCTGAGGATGTTGATGGCACAAAAACGGTGCATGATGTCGAACTGCCGCCGGCAGCTATATCTACATGGAATTCTAGTACAAGCTTTCTGTCTCCATCTGACAAAACAACATTAAACTCAGGTGGCGAGATTGATGGATTTAAGGTTGTGGACACCACCAATCTTGCTGTTGGTGGCGTATGCTATGAAATTGATTCAATTGAAAATGATGATGAATAACGTTAAGCTATAAAATTGAAAGACATTGATTGTCTAGCAATATATGCAGTTGATATTTTAATGCCTCCATTTTTTTCAAAGCATATTTCATACAAACGAAAAGCCTGCTTTCTTGACAGCAAGGCTTTTCGCATATATAGGGCCTCGCTTGAATTGGCATCCAAGTTTGGCCAAAATCTCTCATCCATACTGGAATCACATATGCAAGTGAATGCCGTGTACCTGCATGGACCAATTCATGCTGGGAAAACGACAATAGCCAATGAAATTGTTCGTAAATTTGCTGAAAATAATTGCAATTTAAAGTGTTCCTATAAAGGAATGATTAAAACTGTCAGCGGCAGAACAATATTGCATGCAGATTTAGGCATCATGAGCAACACTTCAACATTCGATTCAATGACTCCAATGATTCCTAATCCTTCAGAATTGCTTATTGTCGAGCATCCAGAAATCATTCCAATATGGCAGCTTCCAGAAAACAGAATTGAAATCGACATTAGAATAAATGATGACAATTCAAGAGACATTTCTGCAATTGGATTCAATGATGGACAAGAAGCAATCGAAATTCTCAAGGAGATGCATCTTTGAAGGCGTCCATAATCATTCCAGCATGGAACGTAGAATGCTATGTGTCTGAATGTCTAGACTCCATTCAAGCACAATCTTTCCAAGACTTTGAATGCATAATTGTTGATGATGGCTCCACGGATCGAACTCTGGAGATATGCAGGAAATATGCCTCCAAAGACTCAAGATTCAAGGTTTTTTGCCAGTCTCATGGAGGACTCTCAAAAGCGCGAAATCTTGGCCTCAAAATGGCAACTGGCGAATGGACATATCTGGTTGATGCCGACGACAGAATGAAGTCTGAATGCCTAAACCATTCCCTGAAATTTGCAGATGACAACAATTTGCAAATGGTGTTCTGGAATGTAGAAAGCTTCAGCGAAAAAGACATTGCATCGTTGGCCGTTGGCGAGAAAAATTATTTTGCCGCAACGGCCGTTGACTTTGGAATATGTTCTGGAGAAGATGCTTTTTGCCGAATGCTTGAATCGTCGAACATGTTGAGAAAGGCTGTCTATTTCTATGCATTACGAAAAGACTGCCTGAAATCCATGTTTTATGACTTTCTTGACTATGCGGAAGATGAATCATACACGGTTCAAAATCTCTTTCTGCAGGAAAGAGCTGGATGCCTTATGGAAACGCTCTATCAAAAGCGAAGCCGGCAGAAAAGTCAGACATATTCCAAAAATACCTTTCAAAAGTTTCTGGCTCTAGCACGAAGCCTAAAGGCAATTATAGACTGGATGGATGCAGGCAGCAACCAGTCTAGATTTAAATTTCGAACAATTGCATGGATGGAATGGTGGATAGATGAACAAATGAAAAGGCTTGCCCGCGAATGGAGCAAGCTGGATGAATGGGAACAGGACAAGATTAGACATGCTGGATTTAGAGAGCGTCTATTGATCCAGAAGTGCGTTGAAATGTACACGTTAAGCCAGCATGCAAATCATATGTCCACTATCCATGATGGTGCTTTAAAATTCCAAACTCCTTCTCGATTGCATGGATAGTTTCGTGACTTATGATGACATTCTCCCTGGTCATGATGTAGGTCTTTCCATTCTCAATTCTTTCATTTTCTGGAATGTCTGAAAAGGACTTGTACTTTTCCCTATACCAGTCATTATGCTTGGAATATCGCTCAAAGTCTTCCTCGCCGTCAGTGAAATTGGTATAGGTCTTTTCATACATGTCTGCTTTTTGGGCATCTCTCTGCTCCTTGGACATGTCTTTCGTAAATGTGTAGACGCCTATATTGAATCCATCCACCGAAACATACTTTTCAAGCCTTTTGATTATGTCATTCCTGTCTGTGGAATTAATGATGAAGGAAGAAGAGCTGCTGTTCGAGACAAATGATGTTCTGATTTTCATTAAAATGGCCTATGCATGCTTTGATTTAATGCCTCTCTTTGACAGCAAATGTAAATATTGCTTGAACTGCGTTGCATACAGGAAACAATCTAATGGCAGATGACAGCACATATGTCAAAGGAACGATCAAGATAAAGAACGTTGAAGGAGAGCTAGTTCCATTCTATCCTTATACCGATTCATCTCTTGTGAAAGATCCAGAATCAAATTCAACTATAGAAACCAACTTGACGGCAATGGCTACATCTGCGGCCGCGGCGGCAAACGCAAGTTCAATAAAGGAAAGATATTCGGATGCAGATTCAGATGACTGCATGGATGACTGCGGCCTTGAAACAATGCTTGTAGCATGGCAGCAAGACAGGAGAGGGTTTTCGATTGTCGTCGACACTTCCAGCACAAATGGCTATACGGCAGTTCCTTTCATCATGTACAATAGAAACGGAACAATGACGGTAGACTGGGGAGATGGAAATAAGGAACAAATCACTAGCGGCAACTGGACTTCTGCAATTCACAGATATTCCACTCCAGGAACATATAATGTTTCAGTTACGCACACAGACTGGAATGAAACAAGAATGTTGACAGACTATTATAACAAGTATTGTCAATATTCATACAACTACTATTCGGGCTATACTAGAACATCAATGCTGTCATACTATTCCCACAGCGTAAAGGAAATTTTAAATCCACTTCCACCATTTGCTGGCACGGAATACCTTTCAAGCTATTCCACTTCATCAACGACCTATGCTTCTGCATTCAGCATGCCTAGAAACATGTTTACCTACTGTCAAAAGCTTCAATCTGTTCCAGATAATTTGTTCATCAACTTTCCAGACATAACAACATTTGAATGCTGCTTCTGGTACTGCACTGCATTGAAGAACATTCCAATGAATTTGTTTGCACCAAATCTCAATGTTACGTCATTTAATGGATGCTTCTATTATTGCACCAGCCTTAGTCAAAACAGTCAAATTTCTTTAAGAATTGGTTCTCCTTCTGTAACTGATATAGGATCTATGACTTATGGGACCAATGTAAACAGATGGATACTATATGTTCCAAAAAATTCTCAAACCTATACAACATTAGTTAATAATTTTAGCGGCGGTCAGGTAATAGGAGAGTAGAGGATGGCAAGCTATACATCGAAAGGCACAATGAAAATCAAGGATGCAAATGGCCATTTGCATCCATTCTATCCAGAAACGGATTACTCCTATGTTTCTCATGGCTCCTATGATGTCTCAAAAACAGTCAATGACATCAAAAGCAATATAGAAAAGGCCGAGTCGAGAAATTCAATAGAAGTGATGCACATCGAGCCAAACAGCGAAACGGCAGAAGATTTTCAAAATGAGACTTTGATTGCATGGTATGGAGATCCAGAGCATGATTCCGAAAACCATGCAACCATAACAACATCTACAGATGCAATGTCATCTCCTGTCAAGGTTGTTGGGGATGTGGTTTCTCTAAAGGCAATCTTTGTCAATGACGGAAATGAGCCTTTTGAAGATGTCGTGTTGACCATTCCTGCATTCAATGACCACTCATCTGCATTTAGTCTTCCAGTAGATCCATTCGTCAATGAAACCGAGATCATTGAACATGTGATAACCGAGGAAGATGTTCTTGCGGCCCTTGCAAATGAAGGAAATCTTGCTCCTCAGGTCCTGACTGCGGCAAGTGCTGGCTCTGGAACAATAGAAATTGCTGGAGATACAGAAACATATCTCAATGTCTACACAAGCAATCTCATAAAAAGCAAGTATGATCCATTTCTAAGCATTTCAAGAGATTCTTTCTATTCGGCCAACATCAATGAAAAGCCATCATATGTGTGTGCAGTCACAAACATGACGCAGACAGCCATAAATGACGTCGTGCTTGCTTCTTCAGAAACTGACTGGACCGAAACCGTGTCTTTTGAACCAGGAGAAACTCAGTATTTCACAATTGAATATCCTGTTCTGACCGAAGCGAAAATAATTGAACTTAATGGCAAACTGAGCGATACATTCACTGCAAATGGAACATCCTTTGCAAGCACTCCAATCAGCGTGTCCAAATCAATTAGCGTCAATCCAAAGGCTCCATCTCCAAGCATCTCGGTCATGTTTACGAATTCCGATGGAAATGCAGCATCAACAATTATGCAGGACATCGAGACTGGTGGAACTGAAGAATACAATGTGGTTGTCACAAACACCGGAAACGTCACCATATCCAACATCAATGTTCAAATCACGTCAACTATCGGAAGCAATCCTCAAACTACGGAAAACGTCACGATTGCAACTCTTGCTCCAGGAGAATCGAGTTCAATCAATAGAAGTGCAGTCATATCTCCAGGCATAAAAACCTCCAGCGTAACAGCAAAAATTACTACTGGAACTCCTGCAGTTAAAACATTGACTCTGCCATCTACAGTTTCATTGAGCATCAGACAAAGCACTGTCTTTAGGTTCAAAGCTACAACATACAATAACTACATCAGCGTACCATTCAATTTGTATGGACACAGTTCAACATGCATTATGTATGTTGACTGGGGCGATGGATCATCGTCTACGCTGACGCCAAGTTTATACTCACAATATGGCTATCCAGATGCTTCAGTGCATTCTTATGCCAATAGCGGAGAATATACGATTTCAGTTGGATCGGAAAATTGGGAAAGCATATACCACTATGCCAACAACACTTATTCTGGAGTAGGCAGCATATCTTCCAACAACGCTACAAAACATCTATACTACTACTGCAATACTGTTACTGACATATTGACTCCACTTCCAAAAATTGCAGGAACAAGATATTGTACATACAGTAATTATAATTATAGATATGGAACTTTAAACAATTCATTTGCATATCTGTTGTATGGCTGTTCCAAATTAAAATCCATTCCATCAGGGCTGTTTGACAAGAATACGGCAGTAACTAGTTTTGAACGCTGCTTCACTAGCTGCTCTTCCCTTCAGTCCATTCCATCAGGACTGTTCGACAACAATACGGCTGTGACCAGTTTTCTTAGCTGCTTCTACAGCTGCACTTCCCTTCAGTCCATTCCATCAGGATTGTTTGACAACAATACGGCAGTAACTAGTTTTGAACGCTGCTTCCAAAACTGCACTTCCCTTCAGTCCATTCCATCAGGACTATTCGACAACAATACAGAAGTGACCAGTTTTGGCAGATGCTTCTCTGGCTGCTCTGCATTGAATGATTTTGAAATTCATATTGGATCATCAAAAGTTTCCACCGCAACATATTTTGTTACAGTCAAATCTGGAACAGCTAGACAAATATACGTTCCAGCATCTTCAACTACATACACTACATTCAGCAATGTGGCTTCCAATCTCGGCCTTACTATCATAGGAGAATAGGCAATGTCATCCCAATATGCAAAAGGCACAATCAAAATCCGCGGCACGAATAAAAATGATATAAATTTTTTTCCAGCTACAACAATCGACAAGGTTGTCAACCATTCAACAAACACAGATCTCAAGAGCGAACTAGAAAGCTTTCAAAGCCGCATAGCTGAAGCTTCTGCTTCTGGTGGAATAAAGGTTGTCTATGAAGAGCCAACTGCGACCAATACTTCCGAATATCCAGAAAAAACTCTCATTGGCGCGGTTGTTTCCAATGCCCAGTCTCCTGTATTGACATTCAAGGCCTACAGAAATGGAGATCCATCCAACTCCTCATTCTATGTCCTTGGAGAGCCCTACAACATTCATTATGAAGTGTACAATGACAGTCAAAATGACATCTCAGATGCCGTTCTCAAGTATAATGGAGCCACTGCGGCCACGCTGAACATAGATGCTGGAGAGCTTTTGAACAAGGACATTCCATATGTCATTTCCAAAGCAGACGTTTCGGAATGCGTCAGCACTATGCAGCCTAAGGCGATGTCGTTTGGCATAGAATTTGCCAATTCTTCATTCTACGCAGTCAAGACATACAACAGCTCAGATGAGCTAAACTGCGTTCCATCGTCAGCAACATACTATGATCCATCATTTGACATTTCAATCAATGGTGGAACAGTTCCATCAGGTGGATATGACCTTGGTGCAGAAATTCCATACACTGTCGTTGTTCTCAACGACAGTCACACAGAATATGATGAACCTCTGACCATTACGGCCACATGCACGAGAAGAGGCACGACAGTCAATGAATCTACCACAATTAATCAGAATGAAAGCGTTTCCTATTCAAGAACAGCTTCAGCCATAACTGAAGCAGACATTCTTGCAAATGACGGGATCACTGTTTCCGTGCAGGTAAGCGGAATGACATTTCTTGGAGATGCGGCAAATGAAACATATTCAAGGATATTTTCCGTTGCCGCTCCAAATCCAAAGCTGCAAATTCGCATGGTTTTGACGAATGCTCCAGCAGATGGAAAGAAATGGACTGATGGCGAAACTGCCACATACAGAATTGAAGTGGAAAATGCAGGCAATGTGACGCTTTCCAATGTATCAATAGTTGATACGAACAGCGGCACAACAAATTCTATAGGAACAATGGCTCCAGGTGCATCGCAGAACATCACCAGCAATGCATTTGCCTTCACCATACCCACAGGAAATGAAACTGCGACATACAGGCTGTCCTGCACTGCATCAGCTTCCGTTCCCAACAGTCTTGCATTGAATGCAAACGTATATCCATGTGCAATAATAACAGACAAGGCAAGAGGATTTCAATACACTGTCGACACGACAAAAGTCTCCTCAAGCAATGTTACTGCATCAATGCCATTCACAAGCTCCACTGCCGCCATAACTGTTGCCTGGGGCGATGGAACTACCGATTCAAATTCAACTCATACCTATTCCTCTCCAGGAACATATCAGATATTGGTCGAATCTTCAGACTGGTCGGCAACGACGGTGACGACGTCATCTGGCACCGTCACTTCATCGAGTAGTCCACAGCTGTACTACTTCAGAAACACTTTGGTTTCAGTGGACAGTCCATTCTATTCTGCCCCTGCAAATCAGACATTTTCCTATGCCTTCTATCAATGTACGAAATTGACAAGCATTCCAGAAGGATTGTTTGCCGAATGCACAAGTTCATCGTCATTTGCATACTGCTTCTCTGGATGCAGTTCATTGACATCTATTCCACCAAACCTTTTCAAAGGATGCAATTCAGCCGCAAGCTTCTCCTACTGCTTCTCTGGATGCAGTTCATTGACATCCATATCAAGCAGTGCATTTGACGGATGCACTGGCGCCACAAACTTTGGATTCTGCTTTCAAAGCTGCAGCAGTTTGCAGACCGTTCCAGAGCATCTATTCGACAGCTGCACAGGCGTCACGAACTTTGAAAGCCTTTTCCGCGACTGCACAAATCTGCAAGGCCTCCCAGCGGAAATATTCAAGTACAACACCCTTGTGACCACGATGGGCGGGATGTTCTGGTCCTGCACGCATCTTCAATCCATACCTGAAGATTTAGTCAGATACAACACGGCATTGACTAATGTTGGCGCCTTCTTCTGCTATACGGCAGGAACTGCACTTTCCAATTTCCCAACAAACTTTCTCAAGTACAACACCAATATCACGTCGTTTACATACAACTACTATGGCTTTTTTGAAGGTGCATCCATTGGTGCATTTTCGTTGAGAATTGGATCAACCAAAGTCAACACAATCGACTATTTCTGCTCATCAAATGCATCCTACACCAAAACAGTCTATGTTCCTTCTGGATCAACCACCTACACGACATTCTACAATTATCAATCCAGTTATGGCCTTACAGTAGTCGCAGAATAAAAGCATGTCAAATATTGAATAGCAGGCACAACTAATGAAATCAAAATACGCAAAGCTCGTCGTAAAGGACGCATCAGGAAATATCATACAGCTTCTTCCAGAAACCAAGGTGGACACCACATACGATTCCACCTCTCCGTATCCCGTCAGCGGACAGGCGATTGCTGATGCAATGAATGTTATTGAAAGTGGCGTCACGTCCATGCTTAATAGTTTTGGAGATGACTTCGTCCATCTGACAGGCAATGAAACCATTTCCGGACAGAAGACCTTTGCCCAAGGACCATATCAAACTGCCGTTGCTCTTTCTGGAACGGCAATTGATCTCTCGCAAGGTTCCGTGTTCACGAAGACCATTTCTGCGAACACGGCATTCACCATCACCAACGCTCCTTCCGGAAAGGCCGCATCATTCAAGCTTGCTCTGACCAATGGTGGAGCCTATACCATTACATGGCCTGCATCAGTCTCATGGTCTAGCGGATATGAACCAGAGTTGAAAACATCAGGAATAGATCTTCTGACGTTCAATACCTGGGATGGTGGAACAAGCTGGAGAGGAAGTTCTGACGTAATCTCCTTCGAGACGCCAAAGGAGATTGCCATTCTTTCTGCTGAGCCTACTGCTCAGAACACGTCTGCCATAGACAATGAAGGACTTGTCTTCTGGAGCGAAGGAACGACTGCTGGCCAGGCCGCAGGAAGTCCAGTGCTTCTTTCAGGCAATCAGACTGTTGAGGGACAGAAGAAGTTCCTTGGTGGTCTGTATGGTGGAGCATACACAATGGAAGCGTCTGAATGGGCCATAGACTTGACGAAAGCCACCTGCTTCACGAAGACTGCAACTGCATCTGGAACCTTCAGCTTCACCAATGTGCCTGAAGCTACTGCATGCTGCATTACGCTCATATTAATAAATGGCGGAAACTACACTGTCCACTGGCCCGCATCGGTGAAATGGTCTGAGAATGAAACGCCTACATTGACTCAGAACGGAACTGACGTCTTTACGTTCATAACCTGCACTGGTGGAAATGTCTGGTACGGAACAACGACCTGCATTGGCGTGACTGCTTAGGAAGGAGGAAAAGGAAATGATTGGACAGAAGGCCGCTACAAGAAATCTGCAAACCGTTGAATGGAAGATGACGGTCAATACCGAGGCTACAGCCGCAGGAGAGAAGAAGACAGGCATTCCGTTCAATCTGTACGGATGCACAGGCGCATATTTGGACGTGGACTGGGGTGACGGAACGAGCGTCCAGTTGCAGCCGTCAGACTATGCCTCAAACAATTCAACTGCATCTGTCCATGAATATGCCGAACCTGGAGAGTATCAGGTCACGATAAAAAGCAGAGTGTGGAAGAAGGTCAGAATACTGACTATAGAAAATGAAGCTGTAATAACTACTCCCATAAATTCCAATGCTCCATTATATTGGTGGAGAAGGACATTAATTTCTATAGACAATGTTTTACCTATACTAAATGGAAAAAATTACTACACGAGCTATAATTCAACAACTTTATATAATCGAACACCTATCTTTTCCTATCTCTTTTGCAATTGCTCAAAACTTCAATCCATCCCCTCTGGACTGTTTGACAAGAATACGGCAGTGACTAGTTTTACCTACTGCTTCTATAACTGCTCTTCTCTTGCATCCATTCCATCTGGATTGTTTGACAAGAATACGATAGTTACTGAGTTTACATATTGCTTCCGAGGATGTACTTCTCTTGCATCCATTCCATCTGGATTGTTTGACAAGAATACGTTAGTAACAACTTTTGACGGTTGTTTTTGGGGATGTACTTCTTTTGCATCCATTCCATCTGAATTGTTTGACAAGAATACGCTTGTCAATTTATTTCGGTATTGCTTTTATACTTGCACTTCTCTGCAAACCATCCCCTCCGGACTGTTTGACAAGAATACGGCAGTGACTAATTTTGCCAGTTGCTTTAACAGCTGTACATCGCTGCAGACTGTCCCATCTGGACTGTTTGACCATAATACGGCAGTAACAACGTTTTGGCGATGTTTTGAAAATTGCACATCTTTACAAACTATCCCATCTGGACTGTTTGACCATAATACGGTTGTAACAGATTTTACAGGTTGTTTTGGTGGTTGTTCTTCCCTTGCATCCATTCCATCTGGACTGTTTGACCATACTACGGTTGCAACAGATTTTACAGGTTGTTTTTGTCATTGTTCTTCTATACCATCTATTCCAACTGATTTATTCAAATACAATATTAATACAACAAATTTTATGGGATGTTTTAATGGATGCAGTTCTTTGCAAAGCATTCCTGAAAATTTGTTCAAATACAATGTTAATGCATTAAATTTTCAATCATGTTTTAATGGATGCAGTTCTTTGCAAAGCATTCCTGAAGATTTGTTCAAATACAATGTTAATGCAACAATTTTTGGAAGTTGTTTTAAAGATTGCACATCTTTGCAATCCATTCCAGCAAATTTATTCAAGTATAATACAGCAGCAACAAATTTCTATTCCAACATTTCAACGAATAATTGGACAATTTCTGGAGGGTGTTTCCAGAGGTGTACTTCTTTGCAGACCATCCCAGAAGGATTATTTGACAATAATACAGCAGCAACGGAATTTCAATACTGCTTTTCTAGCTGCAATTCCCTACAGTCTATTCCTAGCAGATTATTTGCAAATAATACTGCAATAACGACATTTCAAAATTGCTTCTCTTATTGCTCCTCTTTGCAAGCCATCCCAGAAGAGTTATTTAACAATAATACAGCAGTAACAAATTTTTATGAATGCTTCTGTGATTGTACCTCTCTTGCATCCATCCCATCTGGATTGTTTGTCAATAATATAGCAACAACATCATTTTATAAATGCTTTTATGGCTGTTCTTCACTTAAAAATTTCAAATTGTCAATAGGCTCTTCATTAGTTTCAAACTTTACTAACTTTGTTTCAAACGCCTCTAATGTTACCAGAACTGTTTGTGTTCCTGCTAATTCTACAACTTATACTACTCTTTCTTCCTATGCCAACTCTTCAAACAACATCACTGTTTCTACCGTTGAAAGAGACTGCATGGAAGCCCTTGTCTACACGATAGACACAGAAGCGACAACTACAGGTGCAGTCACTGGACAGATTCCATTATCTGCCATAGACACAACCAAGACCAAGAAAATCTACATCGACTGGGACGACGGCTCTGGCGTTGAAATCCTTCCATCGGAATTGGCGTCCAATGCCACCCACACCTATGCCTCTCCAGGCGAATACCAAATTACAGTTGCCACGATGGAATGGAGCAACTACATCCTGCAATCCAGTACATCCACAACATTCAAGGACACGCTCATTTCTGTTGACGAGAAACTGCCTCCGTTTGCCAATGCTACGCTTGACAATCTATTCTACGGATACTCGCATCTTGAAAGCATTACAGGCAACCTGCTTGACAACCATGCGGCAAAGACGTCAGCCAATGCCGCATTCAAGGGATGCTCTTCCCTTGCAGAAATTCCCGCAAGCCTGCTGAAGAAAATGGAAGGCTTGACCAGTGCAGATTCAATGTTTGAAGGATGCTCTGCATTAACCTATATCCCGTCTGGTCTCCTGTCGCAATGCAGAGCGTTGACTTCAGCTGAAGAGATGTTCAAAGACTGCACTGGCTTGACCTACTTCCCGAACACTCTGCTGCTGAACAATACGGCATTAGTCAGCACAACAGACATGTTCGATGGATGCACCAATAGCAGTCCTACAATGTACACTAAGGCACAGGCAGAGACTGCTGGACTGTATGTTGAACTGTTTGACACGGAAGCAACGCAGACAGGAGATTCCAAGGTAGGCATTCCATACAACCTTACTAGTCAAAGCGTGACATTGACTGTTGATTGGGGTGATGGAAACTCTGTAAGCCTTGCATCTTCAAACTATACTACTGCATCATCGGAAGCATCAGTTCATCAGTATTCCAATATTGGACTCTACTTTGTTGCAATGCAGTCTACAGACTGGACTGCAACTAGTCCATTTATATATGATAACGAAATTTCAAATGATACTTATACTAATGTTGTTCCAATCTATTGGAGAAGAAGAACATTAATTGAATTATCTACTGCATTGCCAAATCAGTTTTCTGTATTAAAATATTATAGCACAACCTCATCAACATCATTATCTTCATATACAAATAGTGTTCAAAAATATTACTATAATTGTAACAAATTAAAATATATTATATCAAATTTGTTTACTAATGTAACAACAGTAACTACATTTTACGGATGCTTCTTTCACTGTAGTTCTATTCGGTCCATTCCAGAAGAACTGTTTGACAAGAATACAGCAGCGACTAGTTTTAGCACCTGCTTCTCTGAATGCACTTCCCTTCAGTCCATTCCAGAAGGACTGTTTGACAAGAATACAGCAGCGACTAATTTTGGATATTGCTTTAATGAATGCTTTGAACTAACTTCTATACCAGACAGTCTTTTTGCCAATAATATAGCAGCAACCAATTTCGCCAAGTGTTTTTATAATTGTAGTAAATTGATACCATTTAACATCACTATAAGTTCTTCAATAGTATCCGATTTTGCTCGTTTCTTTTATAACTTATCATCATCAACTATGTCAAATTCGTCTATTTGCGTTCCGCCAAACTCTACTACATTAACCAATCTAACGTCAGCGAGGAATTCTTATTTCTCTTCAGTTGAAATCAGGACTTCTGGTTGCTATGCTTCCTTTACTTATACTATAGATACTGAAGCTACAACAGCCAATGCAGTTCTTGGCGAGATTCCAATTGAAGCCATGCCTTCCGCGACTGCAGGAACCTTGGAAATCGACTGGGGCGATGGAACGCCAAATGTTGAAGTCACTCCACTGGACATAGCGTCAAAGTCTACGCATACATATGCCAATCCAGGAGAATATCATATCACTATTTCAGGAAACGGTTGGGGTTCTTATGCATTCAAATGCTCTAATGCTTCTGCAGGAACATTCAAGGAGACGGTTGTTTCCATAGACACGCCGCTTCCGGGGCTGTCCAATATCTCCTTGGACAACATGTTCTCCTACTGCAGCCATCTGGAAAGTCTGTCAGAAGGACTATTCAACAATCTAGCCAACATTGAAGCCATTGATTCAGCAAGAGAAACATTCCTTGGATGCTCAAGCCTTGCTGAAATCCCTGCTGACCTGCTGAAGAAAGCATATTCACTTGAAGATGCCACCTCAATGTTTGAAGGATGCAGTTCAGTTATCTACATTCCGTCTGGACTGATCTCGCAGTGCGAAGATTTAATCACGACGGAAAAAATGTTCAAGGGATGCACTTCCTTGACTTACTATCCGAACACACTGCTTGTGAACAATGAAATTATCACGAATTCAGCAGACATGTTCTCTGGATGCTCCAACACAAGTCCTACGATGTATACTAAGGCTCAATTGGAAAGCAATAATTATTTTGTTGAACTGCACGACACTTCCATAGATTCTATTATTGAAGGACGCGCTGGCATTCCGTTAGGAATAACTGGAAATGGACAATCATTGAGCATTGATTGGGGTGATGGAACTACAGGAACAGCAGGATACTCCAACTTCAGCAACAATACTATCCATCAATATTCTAACAAAGGATTATATTTCATTGCAGCACAGTCATCTGACTGGAGCAAAACAAATCTTAGATATACATCATCATCCTCATATAGTTCAACCAATTCATTGATGCAAAGGCAGTTGTCATTAATTGAAGTGCCTGTAAAATTGCCTCAAATGAATATGCAATATGGATATTATTATTATAGCTGCAAAAATCTAAAAAAGATTCCATCAGGACTATTCGACAGCAATACGGCAGTGACTACTTTTTATTACTGCTTCTACAATTGCTCTTCCCTTCAGTCCATTCCAGAAGGAGTGTTCGATAATTGTATATTAGCTACTAATTTTGAACAATGTTTTGGTTCTTGCTCTAGCCTTCAATCAATTCCATCAGGACTGTTCGACAGCAATACGGCAGCAACTAGTTTTGCTGGATGCTTTTATCTAAATTATTCCCTTGCGTCCATTCCATCAGGACTGTTTGACAACAATACAGAAGCAACTAGATTTGATGGATGCTTTTCTGGTTGTCGTTCAAT
>JAEEGL012094987.1_pt1 | contig 21271 bp, 19 predicted proteins | sample 9134231 | NCBI WGS metagenome assembly JAEEGL01 (sample SAMN16246548, study PRJNA631951) | gut metagenome | biome: gut microbiome; feature: rumen; material: fiber-attached | host: Bos | place: Iran: Karaj | collected 2018-10
AGCTTTTCATAATCCACGGGCGGAACGTAGCAGGCCACGTCCCGGGGGATGTTCCTCCTTCTGCCGGCGACGGCCCCCTGGCTCTCGTACATCAGCTTAAGCTCGTCGGAACGGCTGCGGCACCTCTTGTATCCCAGAAGCCTCTCCACCAGTTCTTCCCGGGGATCCCCGGTACCCTCTTCCTCCTCGTTCTCATTTCCCGGGAGGAGCATCCTGCACTTGATGTCCAGAAGGGTGGCCGCCATCAGGACAAACTCGCTCATCACATCCATTCCCCCGCTTCTGGCGGCTGACAGGTACTCCATATACTGGTCGGTGATGACGGAAATGGGGATATCGTAGATATCCACTTTGTTCTTCTCGATCAGGTAAAGCAGCAGATCGAGAGGCCCTTCAAACACATCAAGAGTGACATCAAGCAGTTCCAATCTCAGACTCCTCTGAACTCTATCTCCACGATCTCGGCGGGATTCCCTATCCTGACGGGGAAAGTATGGGTTCCCAGACCGCGGCTCACGATCATCGAAAAACCGTCCTCCGTATACAGCCCCGAATCGTACTTCGGGAAAAAGGAAAAGTCCGGGGACAGCAGACCTCCCAGACCGGGGAGGCGGATTATCCCTCCGTGGACGTGCCCGGATACGGCCAGATCATAACCCAGAGCAGAATACTCCTCAAAATACAGGGGATCGTGGGCCAGCAATATGTTGTAGCCCCCCTCCACCGGCCGGGGACACATGAGCTTAAGCTCCTCCGGATCCGGCCTTTTCCTGTTGAATTTGCGGTCGTATCTAACGGGCATCTTAAGGGCAGAAACATATATCCCGGAATCCCACACCATCCCGGGTTCGTCATAAGGAAAACGGATGCCTCCGATCCTTAAGGAAGTCATGTACATTTTCTCGGAAAATGAGGGGAAACGCTCCGGATGATCCTGCATCTTGTTTTCGTGGTTCCCTTCCACGGCATATACAGGATACTTCCGGGACAGGCTCTCCATGAATTCCTGTCCGGCCCGGTTTCCTGACCTTTTTTCCGAGGTGATCATATCTCCCGCGCTCAGTATGATATCCGGCGCCAGACGGTCGATACGCTCCTTAAGGCGCTTATTGTCACGCCCGAAGGATGTGTCGTGAAGGTCCGATACCAGAACCGCTTTCAGCCTTCCCCTGATCTTCTCGGAAACGATCTCATAGCGGCTCACCGTAAGCCTGTGAGTATCTATCATATTCCAGGCGAGGACCCCGGCTGTCGCCGCCCCCGCCGCAATGATCCCGTATTTTTTACTCATAAATAAACCTGTAATCGAGTAAGGGAACAGGTTAGTCACCTGTCCCCCCGCCTTCTTAACTCTTCAGATCAATTGTACTTCCTCTTGCGAGCAGCCTCAGACTTTTTCTTCCTTCTGACGGAAGGCTTCTCGTAATGCTCTCTCTTCCTGATCTCCTGCTGGATACCTGCCTTGGCGCAGCTTCTCTTGAAGCGGCGGAGAGCAGAATCGAGGCTTTCATTCTCTTTTACGATAATGCTTGACATCTTTTTCCCTCCCTTCATGCCTTCGCACAAGGCTGAAGGTTAATTCCGCGTGAACACACGCGCGGTTTTTTGATTATATACGTCTTTCCCGGTTAAGTCAACACTTGCGGAGCATACCGTTATTCGGAAAGAGGCTCTGCGGGTTCCCGGAAAAATGACTCGTAGTCGTAATTCCCGTAGAAATCCTGTATCTCGTCAAAGTAGGCGTTATAATTTTCCTTTGTAAGCTGATGGGAGCCTTCGGCCATCCATTTCAGGATGTCGTCGCTGATCTCCCCGCTGTAATGGCTTTCATCGGAATAATTGTCCAGATCCGTGACCATGTCGTACTCGTCAAAGAAGCAGAACAGCTTTACATTGTCGTAATCAAGTATCATGTCGGTCATTATCCTCATGGTGTCGATGTATTCCGTATACTGCCCTTTCACCAGATAGTTTATATAGAAATTCGCGGTGGAGTAAGGAGGATAAAAGTAATAAAAGGTCACGTCGGGATTCTCTTTAAGGTTCGTGAGCACGTTCTGCTCAACATTGTCAGTGAGGATCTTCCTCCGTTCGTCGGAAATGGGCGGCTGGTCCGCTGCGATCGGATAATGCGGCAGATGTGACACCACGATATCTCTCCCCAGAGGACGGTCCTCCGCAAACCTGGCGTATTCGTCAAAGGAGTCAGGCGCCTGACCGCTTACGGAGCGCGCAATTTCCTGAGGGAGATACAGCACCAATACCTTCTTGTTGAAGAAGTACTCGGTGTCGTTCAGGACATTATTATCATAAAGGTATTGGGGCTTCGGAGCGTTTTCATTCCAATAATCCTTGTCGAATATGGCAAAGCCCTGATCTATTGAACGGATCACCATCTTTGTGTCGGGATTATACCTGAGAGCCCTGGCCTCCGCCTCCGAGATCTCCTTGAAGAATCCTCCCGCAAAGGGGACCTTTACCGACTTTACGCCGAAGAGCCGGTCTGTCAGTGTGGACCTGAAATTCTCGCATTCGGAAGTCCCGGTTATCACGCAGTCGTAATCAAAGTGCCGGGTGATGCCGTCATTCTGGTATCTCTCATCCTCCAGGATGTATGAGAGCCCGTCCATTGGCTTATGAAAATGAAAGAACGGGTCGATCACGCATACCGCAGCCACGATCACCAGTATGACCGCAACTATGGATATGACTACCGGTATGAACCATTTCTTCCACTTCAGTTCCTGTTCAGACATTCCTTCCTCCGTATCAGTCTGTATCGGTGAGTTAAGCCCCCGGCGGACCGTCAAAAGGCAAAGTACACAAAAGTCGCCACATCCGACATCATCATAAAGCAGCCGAGGAACAGTATCACCGCCAGTATCCCCGTAACAGGTCCCGGCTTATACTTCCTTTCGCACACGTTCTCCGTATTGAGGAGCATAAACAGGGCAACTGCAAAGACGAAGGGGATCGCAAGGTTCAGATGTTCCTTGATGAAGGGATAATGATAAAGCCCGAAGCTGTTGTAAAAATCCCCTGACAGATTCAGATCCGAGGTGTCGGCCATCCTTCCGAGGTACTTCAGGGCATCGGAAATATTATCCGCCCGGAAGAACACCCACCCCACCACAACTATCAGGAAATTCACTATCCACCTGAAGGCAGCGTGGAGAGAGTCCCATTGTTTTTTGATCATTCGGTTCAGCACCATCACCACCCCGTGGAGCGCCCCCCATATTATGAAGGTCCACTCCGCTCCGTGCCAGAAACCGCTTATCACGAAGATGATCATAATATTCAGATATGTCCTGACAGTGCCCTTTCTGCTGCCTCCGAGGGGGAAGTATATATACTTTCTCAGAAACCTGGTGAGGGTCATATGCCAGCCCTTCCAGAATTCGGTGATGGAAAGGGATTTATAGGGAGAATTGAAGTTTATTGGGAGATCCAGATTGAACATCCTTGAGATGCCCAGGGCCATATCGCAGTAGCCGCTGAAATCAAAATACAGTTGGAAGGAATAGGATACCGCGCACAGCCAGGACTCCGTGAGAGTCAGGGTATCGATGGAAGAAAAGCCCCAGTCCGCTCCCCCGTTAAAGATCCCCGACAGCACCGTTTTCTTAAACAATCCGCATACGAACCAGAGAAAACCGACGGAGAGGTTTTCGTAATTCACCCGGAATCTCTTCTCATCGTTCAGCTGCGGGATGAACTCGTCATGGAGTATGATGGGGCCCATGACCAGCTTAGGGAAATAAAGGACGAAAACCGCGTAGTCCACCGGAGCATAATCCCCAGTCTCACCCCTGTAGGAATCCACGAGCCAGGCGATCTGCTGGAAGGTGTAGAAGCTTATCCCCATGGGGAGCGCGATATTTCTCACAAATTCGTCCGCGTGGACCGTCACCGCAAAGAAATCCCAGTATTTAAAATACAAAAGGAGAAGCACGTTCGCCGTGACCGACAGGAATAATAAAACCTTTCTGTGCCCGGACTCCCTGCACAGGAGTCTTGAAAGGAACCAGTTGACCACCGTGTCGATCATAAGGACCGCAAAGGACAGTCCCCCGTAGAACCCGTAGAATATCAGAGAGACCGCGATCAGCGAAAGCTTTGCGAGCATATTCCTTCCGGAACGCCTGAGGGCGAAATAGACGATAAGGCTTGCCGGAAGAAGGAACAGTATGAAATTATAGGATACGAATCCCACCCGGTGTCAGCCCTTATCCAGCTGGGACGAAGCTTCTTCAAAGGCAGCTTCAAGCGCCTTATCTATGCCCGAGGGATCCTTTCCCCCCGCCTGGGACATATCGGCTCTGCCTCCGCCGCCTCCCCCGACAAGGGGCGCGATCTTCTTTATGATATTACCGGCATGGGCGCCCGCCTTCACCGCTCCCTCCGTGGCGGCAGCCACGATCGCGGCTTTTCCTCCGGGGTTGGAAGCGAGCACGACTATGCTGTCACCCAGCTTCTGTCTGAATTCATCAGCCATATCCCTGAGATTGTTCATATCCGTTTCGTTTATCCTGTAGCCCAGGAACTTTATCCCGCCTATATCCCTGGCCAGGGAAAGGGCGTCTCCCACTGCGCTTTTCGCCTCTTTTCTCTTCAAGGCTTCATTTTCATTCTTCAGGGCTTTCAGTTCCGACAGAAGGCTGTCTATCCTCTGCGCCACCTCATCGGGTCTGGCCTTGAGTTTCCCGGCCGCCCTCAGGAGCTCCTGCTCCTCGTTTTCATACCAGCTTATGAGATTATCGCCGGTGACGGCTTCGATCCTGCGGATCCCGGCGGCAGCGCTGCTCTCCGAGAGTATCTTGAAGCCTCCTATCTCGCCGGTACGCGCCACATGTGTGCCGCCGCAAAGTTCCTTTGACACGTCCCCCATGGACACCACCCTGACCTCGGATCCGTACTTCTCTCCGAAAAGCGCCATGGCGCCCGACTTTTTCGCCTCTTCAACCCCCATGACTTCAGTGGACACCGGAAGGTCCTCGGACACAAATCCGTTCACCAGCCTCTCTACTTCGGAGAGTTCCTCCCGGGTCATGGCTTCGGAATGGCTGAAGTCGAAACGGGTTCGAGCCGTGTCCTGATAGGATCCGTGCTGCTCCACGTGATCCCCGAGCACTTTTCTGAGAGCGCTCTGGAGCAGATGGGTGGCGGAGTGGTTTCGGCAGGTTCTCTTCCTTCCCACTGCGTCCACGGACAGTTTTACACTGTCCCCGTCGGAGAAAGTGCCCTCGATGACCTTTCCCACATGTCCCGTCCTGTTTCCGGGAAGTTTGACGGCTTCAGACACTCTGAACAATCCCGAGCCGTTTCTGATCTCTCCTGTATCTCCCTTCTGTCCGCCCATGGTGGCGTAAAATGTGGTGACAGGCGTCACTATGACGCCCTCTTCACCGGCGGAAAGGCTCTTCACCCTGCCTTTTTCACCGGAAGAAACCGCGGCCACCACGCTGTCGGCCTCCAGTTCCTCATAACCCCTGAATTCGGTCACAAGATCATCGGGAAGGTCGTCAAACGCGGACTCTCCCCCGTCAAGTGTGACATAAAATCCGGCGTTTTCCCTGGCTGTCTGCTTCTGCTCTTCCATAGCGTCGCGGAAGCCCTCCTCATCCACGGAAAGACCTTCCTCGGAAGCGAGTTCCACGGTAAGTTCCAGGGGGAATCCGAAGGTATCGTAGAGATAAAAGGCGGAACGCCCGTCGAACACGCTCCTGCCGGAGGCCTTGCTCTCATCCAGGAGCTTTCTGAACTCCCTTATTCCGTTTTCAAGTGCGCTTTCAAATCTCTCTATCTCACGCCTCAGTTCAGTCATGATGAACTCACGGTTCTCCGTGAGAAGAGGATAACTCTCCTTATAGACCCTGTCCGTAAATATCCCGGCCGCCTCAAGTATCTCTTCCTTTCCGAGGCCCAGGATCCTGGCGTGACGGACCGCCCGGCGTATAAGCCTCCTCAGGACGTAGCCCGCCCCTGCGTTTGAGGGGGTGAGCCTCTTTTCGTCGCCTATGAGCATCACGGCGGTCCTTGTGTGATCCGCAAGGATGCGCATGGACCTGGTCAGCTTTTCGTCCTCCTGGTATCTGTGTCCGGAGGCCTTTTCAATGTATTCCATCACGGGCGTGAAAAGATCTGTCCTGTACACATCCATTGTGCCGTTCAGGAAAGCCAGTATCCTCTCAAGTCCCCATCCGGTGTCCACGTTCTTCTGTTTGAGCGGAGTCAGGGTCCCGTCCTTATGCTTCTCGTACTGCATGAAGACGTCGTTCCCGAGTTCCGTATACTTTCCGCAGGAGCATCCCGGACCGCAGTCGGGGCCGCAGGGCTCCTTGTCGTTCACATAGAACATCTCGCTGTCGGGGCCGCAGGGACCGTACTCCAGACCCCACCAGTTGTCCTTTGCGGGGAGATAGAAGATGTTCTCCTTTTTGAAGCCTGAGGCCACGCGGAATCCTGCGCCTTCTTCGTCTCTCGGTGCGTTCTCGTCCCCGGCGAAGACCGTGGCTGCCAGATGGTCTCTGTCGAAGCCGAACACCCCGGTCAGAAGCTCAAAGCTCCACTTGCAGCGCTCCTCCTTAAAGTAATCCCCAAGGCTCCAGCTTCCCAGCATCTCAAAGAAGGTCACGTGGCTCTTATCCCCCACTGACTCTATATCGTTGGTCCGGACACAGCCCTGGACGTTGCAGAGCCTCTTTCCCAGAGGGTGTTTCTGCCCGAGAAGATAGGGCATCAGAGGCTGCATGCCCGCCACATTGAACAGGACCCCGGTGGAACCGTCGGAAACCAGGGAGACCGCTCCCACGTCCTTATGTCCTCTGTCTTCATAGAATTGTATCCAGGTCTTTCTCAATTCATCGGATGTAAACTGTTTCATCTCATTCTCCCGTCCTTGTCAGGGCATGTAAAAACAGGCCAACGCTGCCGCCGGAAGCCCTGAACCCCGGCTCTGAAAAATGTGTCAGAATCTGAATTTCTCCGCAAAATAAGCCTTAAGCTCGGAGATCGCGACCCTCTCCTGCTTCATGGAGTCCCTCTCTCTCACCGTGACCGCATTGTCCGTCTCCGAATCGAAGTCATAGGTCACGCAGAAAGGAGTTCCTATCTCGTCCTGCCTGCGGTATCTGCGCCCGATATTTCCGCGGTCGTCGAACTCGCAGTTGTACTCTCCCGCCAGTTCTCCGTAAAGTTTTTCCGCTCCTTCGGAGAGTTTCTTCGACAGGGGAAGGATGCCTATGGACACGGGAGCGATGGCAGGGTGGAATCTGAGGACCGTTCTGGTCTCGCCCCCCTCGATCTCCTCCTCGTCATAGGCCTCGCAAAGGAACGCCAGCACCACTCTGTCGGCCCCCAGCGAGGGTTCGATCACGTAAGGGATATAGCGCTCGTTCTTCGTATCGTCAAAATAAGACATGTCTTCGCCGGACACCTCCTGATGGCAGCTGAGGTCGTAATCCGTCCTGTCCGCTATGCCCCAGAGCTCGCCCCAGCCGAAGGGGAACAGATACTCGATGTCGGTGGTGCCTTTGGAATAAAACGCAAGTTCCGCCGGATCGTGATCCCTGAGCCTCATATGCTCCTCATTTATCCCGAGAGAGATGAGCCAGTCGCGGCAGAAGGCTCTCCAGTACTCAAACCATTTCATGTCCGTCCCGGGTTCGCAGAAGAATTCAAGCTCCATCTGCTCAAACTCCCTGGTCCTGAAGGTGAAGTTCCCGGGGGTGATCTCATTTCTGAAGGACTTCCCTATCTGACCGATGCCGAAGGGAACCTTCTTTCTCGAAGTCCTCTGGACGTTTTTGAAGTTCACGAATATCCCCTGGGCTGTTTCCGGTCTCAGATAGACGGTGCTTGAGGCGTCCTCGGTGACTCCCTGGAAGGTCTTGAACATCAGGTTGAACTGCCTTATATCGGTAAAATTGTGCTTCCCGCAGGAGGGGCAGGGAATGGCGTGTTCCTTTATGAACTCCATCATCTCATCCTGAGAGAATGCGTCGACGCTCTTCTCCAGGGCGAAACCGTTTTCCTTTGCCCAGTCTTCGATGATATTGTCCGCCCTGAACCTCTCGTGACATTCGCGGCAATCCATGAGCGGATCGGAAAAGCCCTTGAGATGGCCCGATGCCACCCAGGTCTTCGGATTCATCAGTATGGCGCAGTCAACGCCCACATTATAGGGATTCTCCTGGATAAACTTTTTCCACCAGGCCCTCTTCACGTTATTCTTGAGTTCCACTCCCAGATTTCCGTAATCCCAGGTATTTGCAAGCCCCCCGTAGATGTCGCTTCCGGGGTAGATGAAGCCTCTTGCTTTCGAGAGCGTCACTATGGTTTCCATGGTCTTTTCAGTCATTTCTTCTCTCCTTACTCGTATATTTACCCGTTCTGTCCGTCCCCGGTCCCGGCTTTCCTCCGGACTGACCCGGACCGGACGGCCGGTTGCCGGTCATTTAAAGATAACGTAGGCGAGTCCTTCCATATCGTCTTCCACTCTGGCCTCTTTGGGAGAGACCACCGTGACTCCCGGACTCACATACTGTATCTTTGAATACATCCTCAGATCGATGGTCTCATCGGTGATCACTATGTGGCTGTCCGCCCTCTCCAGTATGACTTCATGGGAAGATATGGTCTCATTTTCCCCGTCCACGCTCTTGAGCGCGGTGGTGAACACATAGCCCTTTTCCTCGGCCTCTTTCACTGTGCCGGCAAAAAAGCGGGTCTCGTTGAACCGGGCGTAATCCTCCGAAGTCCGGAAAGACAGTTCCGCTCTCACGCTTCCGTCATCACCGGTCTTCAGAGACCTGATCCTGACAGTGTCCTTGCCGTGTTCCGCGTTGTATCTTTCCACCTCTTCCTTTGCGCTCTTCTCAAGATCCGCCTCATTGTAGTAATACTTGTCAAAAGCATCCACAATGATACTGTCAACCGACCCGTCTTTATTTATCACAAGGGTCGACTCCTCTATCCTGCCTCTGCCGCAGCCGGTCAGGCAAAACGCCGAAAATAAAGCGCCCACTAAAAGCGCGTTGATAATGATCCTTCTGAAAAACATATCGTACAGTATAACTTTATGGGGCTCCATTTGCAAGTAGCAGAGAAATGGACTCCGCAGCCTTCAGAGGGCGGTCCACGTAACGCCTGATAAGACTGTCCCCGAAGCCGGACAGTTCCTCCATCACTTCATCGGATACCCTGAATGTATAGAGACTTTCGACAGGGGCGGACTCGATATGGGACAAGGCTTTGTAAAAGCTCCCGGAATGCCGGTCATTCCCGGGGCCGGGATAGATCCCTTCGTTTATCAGGGTGCGTATCTCAAACACCCTGCGCACCAGCCTGTCATCCAGACAGGGGGACTCCAGAGCCTTGAAGGACATGTAGATCAGCTTTATGGTTTCGTCTGCTTCCATGTCCTCCTGGGAGAAATAGCCGGAAAGTTCCAGAAGATAGGATGCATAGGCAACGGATGAAAGGTCATGCTTAAGAGGATCAAAATGATCGATCACGTCCACTTCGGCTATGCTCGATGAATTCCTTCCCTGATTAACCTTGAACCGCCCAAAGGTAAAGGGGGATGTGGATGACAGGAATCTGGAGTTCTGTCTTCTGGCTCCTCTGGCAAAAGCCGTCACAAGGCCCCTTTCACCGGTTATCAGGGTGACCCGCCTGTCGTATTCCCCGGCCTCCGCGGTACTGATAACCACCCCGGTCAGTACTCCGCTTTCCATTTCAGACATCGGTATAGCCGAATTCCTTCAGGGCGGAAGGACTGTCCTTCCAATCGGGCCTGACCTTGACCCTGAGGTTCAGATTCACCCTTGTGTCTGCGAGTTTTTCTATATCTGTCCTAGCGTCGGTGCCGATCTTTTTGATCATGCGGGCGCCCTTACCTATGATGATGCCCTTGTGGCTCTCCCTTTCGCAGTAGATCACCGCATCTATATGCATGATCCCCGGTTTTTCCCTGACGTCCTCCACCACCACCGCGATCCCATGGGGGACCTCGTCTCTCAGAAGGCGGAGGGCTTTTTCCCTGACTATCTCCGAAGCTATATCCCTCACGGTTTCGTCCGTGGAATAATCAGGATCATAGAGGAAAGGACCTTCCGGAAGGCATTCGTATATGCGGTCCAGAAGCGCGTCCGTATTTATATCCTTCAGAGCGGACAACGCCGTTATCTCGCCGGTCCCGTAATAGTCCATATACATCTTAAGTGACTTTTCCACCAGGCTTTTTTCAAATATGTCTATCTTGTTCAGGCACAGGAGGACCGGCTTTCCTATGTCCTTCAGGGTATCCAGGATAAGTCTGTCCTCGTCATGTATCCTGTAGGCCGGCACACACACCACCACTATGACATCGGCGTCGGATACGGCCTTTTTTATTCCCGAGATCATATATTTCCCCAGACCGCCCTTCAGTTCTGCAAGTCCGGGGGTGTCGGTAAATATGATCTGGCCCCTTTCGTCAGTCACATAACCTCTTATCCTGTCCCTTGTGGTCTGGGGTTTCCTGGAGGTAATGGAGATCTTCTGCCCGATGAGATGGTTCATCAGGGTGGATTTGCCGGCGTCGGGACGTCCTATGATGGCGCAGTACCCGCACCTCTCAGTTTTTGAAGATGTATTCGGCACTGTCAAATAATCCCCTGTTCTCTTCGATCTTTGCATCGCTTCCGAACACGCACACAACGCTGTTTTCAAAGGCTTTACGTATATGCCCCGAAAGCTTCCTGATGTCTTCCGGTTTCGCGTCCAAAACCTGGAGCCTGTTCTTCAGGACCTCCTCTTCCGTCCGGCCCGTAAGATACCCCGAACGGGAATAATCCGCATAGGCTGCAGGGGTAAAAGGCCTGTCAAGGACGGCCACTGCGCCTATCACGTATTTCGTCATGGTCCTCTCGTCGGCTTCGAAGTTCTCTATGTAGTCCGCGGCCTTCTCATAAACCTCAAGGGTCTCCTTAAGGTTGGGATCCCTGTAGGACACAAAGGACACATGCCCGGTCCTGCCGAAATCGCACATGCACCCGTAAGCCCCGCCAAGAACGCGGATATTTGCCCAGAGATAATCGTAGGACATTATCACCCTCAATACATCAAGAGCGCCGTCATATTCGAAATCCGCCCCGGTATCCAGCCCCGCCCTGCAAACGTACTGAACGGTGGAGGGAAGCTTGTAAGCCAGGGATCTGTGTTCCGGGAGGGAGGGCTCATTCTCTTCCCGGGCCCTGTCCTCATACAGCACATCCCTTACGACCCCGCAGGCCGGGATAACGGCGTCATATTCGCTCTCGTCCACCGCCAGGTCAAAGGAAAACCTTCCGGGGCAGAAAATCCGTGAAGAAATGTCCTTAAGGGCGCTGACAAGGTCCTCCGCCCTTTCGTCAAAATGCTCCTCCAGATCCACCAGGAACTCATATATGGGAAGTCCGCTCAACTCCGATGCCCTCTTTCTCGACGGTATCAGCTGCGAAAGGGCACAGTACACGGCGGCGGAATGGCCCGCCTGCATATATTCTGCCTGCAGCCTTGCCCTGTTCTCGGAAATAAGTTCCTTTATCCTCTTTTTTGAATCCCATTTCGTTTCGGAAATGATCTCAGCCACCAGTTCCGCGGCATCCATGGCCTTTTGGGACAGAACGCTGGCGCTCACCCGGAAAAAGGTCCTGCTTTCGTCCTCCCTGCCGTGATACACCGGCACCATGACCGCATCTTCATAGATGCCGCCGGTCCTTATATTGATATCATTGCTCAGCTCCCCGTACCCGTGATGCTCCGTGTCGAGAGCCCCCAAAAGCATTCCCACAAGGTTCACGTACTTCAGCGACTCATCCTGGATATCGGTGATATCAAAGACGTACTTCAGATAGGCGATGCCGTTGGTCCATATGGGGTGATACAGGACCTCGGTATCTCCGTCTTTTCTCACATCATTTTTGTAGGGCCTGATCTCCCTCTTGAGATCGGATCTTGAGAGCACGGGAAGTTTCAGCATATCCTCGGGACTGTCGGGGGGCTCCTGCCAGTCCTTCAACGCTTTTGTCTCATCCACTATCCTCTGTCTCTCTTCAACAGACAGAGAAGACCTGTATTCCTCAAGCCTGTTCTTAAGTTCCAGATCCTTTTCCTCGATAAGCCCCGCTTCCGGTGAAAGGACCAGTATGGACTTATGACGGTTATTTAACAGCCATTTTTCAGCCAGTTTCTCAAAATACCCGGTCTCGATCTCCTCCCTGAGCTCCCGGAACACGTCCAGAGCCTCGATGTAATCGAAGGGAGCGTCGTCGTTGTACAGCCAGCTGTCGAGAGCCTTCAGACCGTACATCAGACCCTTGGGATACCGGCCGAAATCCGCTTCACGGTACTTGAACTCGTTCAGATTGATGGCTGCGGTCAGGGCTTTTCTGTCAAAGCCTTTCTCTGTCTCCCCTTTGATCACCTCTTCGATGATCCGGGTAAATTCCGGTTCCTGTCCGGGATCCGTGTCCCTGGCAGCTATGGAATAGAACGGTTCCATGATCCCGCCCTCAAATTCGCTCGTGACCTCGCTTCCTATTCCGGCGTCGATAAGAGCCTTCCTGACAGGGGCTCCGGCAGAGGAGCAAAGAGCGTAATCCAGTATTGACCAGGCTACATATTCCTTCCGACTGAGACCCGAAGGGAGAACGGCGTTGTAGGACAGGAAGCTCCTGTGTTCCGTCTGTTCCTCCCTGTTCACGGGATATACGGCGTTTATCTTCCTGGGAGAATCAAAGGGCTTCTGGGGAGAAGGCAGGGAATCGACCACGATTCTGTCGTAATGCGAAAGGTATTCCCTGTCCAGATACTCCAGCCTCTCTGCCATATCCATATCCCCGTAGAGATAGATATAACTGTTGGAGGGATGATAATACTTCCTGTGAAAATCAAGATACGCTTCGTACGTCAGGTCGGGAATGCAGTCCGGATCTCCACCCGACTCCGTTCCGTAAGCGTTGTCGGGGTAAAGGGAGTTCATTATCATCCTCTCGAGCACGTCGTCCGGCGACGAAAACGCCCCCTTCATCTCGTTGTAGACCACGCCGTTTATCGAAAGAGGGGAATCGATATCCTCGCATTCGTAATGCCAGCCTTCCTGTCTGAAGATGTTCCTGTTTTTGTAAATGTTCGGATTGAACACCGCATCCAGATAGACGTCCATGAGGTTCCGGAAATCCGCATCATTCATATCCGCCACGGGATAGATGGTCTTGTCCGGATACGTCATGGCGTTCAGGAAGGTGTTGAGGGACCCCTTTGCCAGTTCCAGGAAGGGATCCTTTATGGGATAGCGCTCAGAGCCGCAAAGCACCGTATGCTCAATGATATGGGCCACCCCTGTGGAATCCTTCGGCGGTGTCCTGAAGCCGATATAAAACACCTTATTCTCATCATCATTGGAGAGAAGGGCTATCCTGGCTCCGGTTTTTTTATGTTCCAGCAGAAAAGAATCAGACCTTATGTCCTCTATGTATCTGTGTTCCTTTAACCTGTACTGCTCCAGTTCCCCGACTTTTTTCATAGATCGTCCTTTCCCTTCAGATGAAAGTCATCAGCCCCATCTTCGACAATTCCAGTTCCCTGATAAATATGCCCAGTTCCTTTTTCTTTTCCACCGGTATCTCGGCAAACTTCACCACCTTCATGTTTTTGGAGATAAAGCGGCCCGGATCCCCTTTCTTTTTCTGGGTGTATTTAACCCTGGCCCTGAGTCTCCTGTACACATCGTATTCCCTGCTTTCGGGGGTCAGATAATAGAGCTGGCTCTCGATGGTGGTGGAAGGGTCAAGTCCCTCGGCCAGATACCTGGCAAAGATCCCCCTGAGACGGGGAGGATACTCTTCCCCGTTTATCAGTTCTTCAAAAGAAAACTTTGCCCCTATATAGACTCCGTCAAAATCCTGGATTATGTATTTGAAATCATTATCCAAAACAGGATCACTCTCCACTCTCTTCGGGTTTCTTGAGATGCGCTATGCGGAATCCGGACAGCCTGAAGGCTTCCGTCACATGATCCACGTCGACCCCGAGCCTATCCGCGACCTCGGACACTCCGGCATCCAGCCCCGTCTCTCTGTATATGCTCTCCGCGCAATCGGACACCAGGTTCACCCTGTCTGCGATCTTTGACGCGTTCTCCCTGAATTCCCCCTCTTCACTGATGAGGTCCTCCATGGAATTCATTATCATACGGACAAGAGCGCTCTCGGCCTCCTGCCACTCCTGAAAGGTGGAAAGGAGCCTTACGCCTTCCACCAGTGCTTCATTTCCCTGGCTCACCAGCTCGTCCTCATCCACTCCCTGGCCCGCATACAGCTTCGCCAGATCCACCACGTCGGGCAGAAAGTCTTTAGCCAGGAGTTTCTGGGCATCGGTATCCCCGGCCATGGAGTTCAGAAAGGCGGCTTCCCTTTCCCCGGATGAAAGCCGCTCCAATCCGGAGACCTCCCCCATATATGTATCGAAGGCGGAACCGGTCCCGCTGTTTTCTTCGATCCCGTTTTCCGGATTCACTGCATTCCGTTCCATTGTCCCGTATAGTCCCCTGCTTTCACATGCTTATGGGTATAGAGATGCTCTTCACAGTATTCGAAATTCCCTTCGCACTTGGTGCAGAATCTGAACTGCATATCCGGGAAATCCGCTTCCGTCCTGCCGCAGATCGCGCATTTATGCTTTGTGACGGAAGACATCCCGGAAGCAGCGGCCTGCCTGAACCTCCGGGCAGTACGATTAAAGGCCTCCCGCTTTTTGAAGCTTTCGGCTCTGATCCTCCCTTTGCTCCTCCGCCAGAAAATGAAGAAGTTCAAAAGGGATGCAGCCATGGCGAAGGTGACCTGCCACACTCCCCCCACAAGGCTCGTGAGGGCTTCATAAGCCAGAAATACTCCGTATATGATACCCAGCCATTTGACCTTCAGGGGAATGATAAAGTACAGCAGCACTACGGCGTCGGGGAAGGTGACGGCGTAGGCCAGGAATATGGACATGTTCACGTAATAGGTGCTGAAGGTCATGGAATAGAGCGAAAAATACCTTGTGGCCGCTCCTGCGTCGGAGAGATATGCCGGATGGATCAAAAAGGATATGAGCATCATAAGAAACGCCCCGATCACGGTAAATAAAAGCCCCGAAAAGATGTACACGTTGTACCTGTACGTCCCCCAGGTCCGCTCAAGGGTGGTCCCGATGGAAAAATAAAAGAACAGCATTATGAGCACAAAGATAATGTTGGAAGTACCGGGTGGAATGATGACCCAGGTAAACAGCCTCCATATCTGCCCGTGGATCACCGCATAAGGGTTCAGGGTCAGATACTGCAGCAGCACAGGGCTTATGATCTGCACCAGATATCCGCAGGCGTAGCAGATTATCATCACCAGGGACAGGTTCGGTATCGCATATCTGCCAAAACGTCGTTCAAATTCAGACATAGCTTTCCTCTTTCACTCATCAACAGTAATGTATCCGTTACATCTCCGGACACCCATCCGTCGATGATACCACAGAGTATGCTTTACGGCAAATCAGCCAGGCACTCTGCGGATCACGGCACCCGACGCGGTCTTTCGTTTACATTCTGAAACAGCGGTGAACAGCAGCCGGTTTCAGGCATTATCCTGCGGATCATTTTCCATGACCCTGAGCGCATGGCTGACTATGATGCCTTTACCGTACCCGGTGCCGCTCCACTCTTCAAGGATACGGCTTATCTCCTCTTTTGCTTCCGTCTCCGATCTCTGATTCAGTATCACAAAAAACTGGTTGGATCTGCTCTGCATGATGAGGTCGCTCCTCCGGAGCTTTTCCTTAAGGACATCGCAGAAGCGTGAAGCGGCTTCCGGAAGGCTGCGTTCACTGACATCTCCTTCCTGGGACAGGGAAAAGAGTATCCTCACATATCTTCCGCCGTATTCTCCGTAGAACCTGACCATGAAGCGATACACCATGGCAAAGGCTTCCCTGCCGAGGAGCAGTGCTCCTTTTAGGTCGTTTCTCCCCTCAACGATCTGTGTGACCCTCTCTATCTCCTTTTCGGGGTCAGTTTCAATACCATCGCCCCTGACCTCCGACTGGTCGTAGATGTAGTATCCGTGTTTGCCGTTCTGCTTGACCGTATAAAGCGAAATGTCCGCCAGAGCGAAAAGCGATTCATAATCCCTGCCGTGCTCGGGGACCATCACAACTCCTATGGATATGCCGAGAGGAATGCCGTTTTCCGGCCCCATGAGCCTGACCGCCTCCTCGACAAACTGCTGATTCAGACGGTCGGAAAGGGAACTGACGGCGGACTCCTCCGTCACATCCGCAAAGAAAGCCATGAACTCATCCCCGCCGATCCTGCACACCACATCCGTTTCCCTGACATTATGCCTTACTATATCGGCAAAAGCCCTGAGCACCTTGTCGCCCGTGTCGTGCCCGTAGAGGTCGTTCACGAGTTTGAAATTGTCCAGATCCATGATCATGAGGGCTCCGGAATAATCGTTGCAGCACCGGTTGATCTTTACGGTGCCGCTGGACTTGTTCAGAAACCCCGTAAGCCTGTCGACGGTGGCCTTTTCCGTAAGGCTCTCTATGGTCCTGCTGTTGGTTATGGTGTTGTGGATGCGTCTTATGAGGATATCCTTGTTATAAGGCTTTCTGATGAAATCGGAGGCGCCTGCCTTGAGCCCCCGGCGTTCCGTATCGCTGTCATTCTCACCGGTCATGAATATCACGGGGATGTGGGATCTGCCGTTCTCGTCTTCAAAACGGCGGAGCGCGTTGTAAGTCTCGAAACCGTCCATATCCGGCATGAGGATATCCAGAAGTATCAGATCCGGAGTGTTCTTCGACACATACTTTAAAAGATCAGCTCCCGATCTGAGGCAGCTGACCCGCATCTGTTCTTCACTGAGAAGATTTCTGGCGTTTGTAAGGCTCAACACCTCATCATCCACCACGACTATCCAGTAATCCATCCTCTGCTCCGGTCAATCAGTGCCGGCACAAAACCGACCGCTTACAGGATACCATAAGGGCGCCGATAAGACAACATTCGGAGAAGCCGGGCTCACCCCCGCAAAACAAAAGGGCTCCCGAAGGAGCCCCTTTTGTTGTGCAAATATCATACGACGCGTATCAGACCGCGGTCTTCTTCAGGATAGAACGTACCTTTCCCTTGGGATCCGCGATGAGAAGTCTCACAACCCAGATGACAAGCCCAAGAGCCACGACAGAAAGTCCGAGGAAGGCATCATTTATGATATCTTCGAGGGCGGGAGTGAAGTATTCCGCACCAAGCTCCGCATACTCAAATATGGCATCCACAAGCCACATGAGGGACGCGCCCCAGAACATGAAGAGCAGGATCCCCAGCCTCATATCATCGTCTTTTCTGTTGTACCAGATCACGGTGGAGATAACCGCCGCAAAAACAGTGATGAGAAGTGTCATCTCATTCCTCCTTCAGTCAAAACCATCCTCTGCGGGTCTGCAATATCATCAATCCTTTGTCTCCTGAGGGGCAGCCTCGGGCCTCTTCACGATGGCATTGGCTGCGACGCACATGACGCCCCAGGCAGCTGTGATGAGCAGAGCCATGCAAACGCCGACGGTGGCCATTTCATGGAACATCTCCGCAGCATCTCCGGGATCGGACATTGCCGTCAGGAAGGGGAACCAGGGAGTCACCTCTCCGTGCCACACGTGTTCAAAAGCCAGAAGCACCGCTCCTCCCATGAGCATATTGAAGAGCCACCTGAGCCTCACGCTCCAGGGAATGACATTGGCGCTTACATTCTCAGAGCCGTTCTCGAGAGCCTGCTGCTCTTTCTTTTCCTCTACGCTCTCAACGACCTTCACTACCGCTGCTTCAGCAGCCGAAACCAAAAAACAAGCCATTTATTTACCTCCTCCTGCATGCTTCCCTGCATACTGCAGGGATATTATTTCGCCGGATCACATCCCGGACCGGTAAGCCCGAAATGAAAATAAGCATCTCATTCATTATAATGAGTCACCGCCCCCCTGTCAAACCGCATCAGCCTGTGGACGTCGATGGCCTTTACAGCAGATAAACCCCCTTCTCTCCCGCAGTCTTCATCACTTCCTCGGGCCAGAGCGAGCACTGCACCTCCCCGATATGAGCCTTTCTCAGGAAGAACATGCATATCCTGGACTGTCCTATCCCTCCCCCGATGGTGTAAGGAAGTTCGGCGTTCAGCACCGCCTTCTGGAAGGGAAGCTCCGCTCTTTCGGTACAGCCTGCCTTTTCAAGCTGTTCCTTCAAAGACTTCTCATCCACCCTTATCCCCATGGATGACAGTTCCAGGGAAATGTCCAGCACAGGGTAATAAACGATGATGTCGGCGTTCAGGGACCAGTCATCGTAATCCGGAGCCCTGCCGTCATGGGGTTTCCCGTTTGAAAGCCTGTCTCCGATCTGCGTCAGGCACACGGCGCCTTTTTCCTTCGCTATAAGGTATTCCCTCTCCGAAGGGGTGCTGTCGGGGTACATCTTTTCAAGCTCTCCCGTTGAGATGAACGCTATATCCCTGGGCAGGAATTCCTCGATATAGTCGTATCTGATGGACATATACCTCTCCGTCTTTCTCAGAACGTTGTAGACATTCTCCACAACCTTTTCGAGAAAAGCCATATTGCGGTCTTCCTTCTTCATGACCAGTTCCCAGTCCCACTGATCCACGTAAAGAGAATGGATGTTGTCCGTCCTCTCATCCCGCCTTATGGCGCTCATATCCGTATACAGCCCTTCTCCCACTTCAAAGCCGTATTCCTTAAGGGCGTACCTCTTCCACTTCGCCAAAGAATGGACCACCTCGGCAGTCCTTCCGTTGAGGGAGGGCACATCAAATGAGACCGGTCTCTCCACCCCGTTCAGATTGTCGTTAAGCCCCGTCTCCGGAGCGACGAAAAGAGGGGCGGAAACCCTGTGGAGGTTCAGCCTCTCCGCCAGAAGCGACTGAAAAAAGTCCTTCACCGTCTTTATTGCCCTCTGGGTCTCCTTCAGATCCAGGGCAGAACGGTAACCCTCCGGAATGTACAGTCCGTTTTTCATACAATCGTTCATGCTAGTTCCTTTCTCATATACCTTGCTTATAATTTCCGATTACTTCCCCAAACACACTTATCCGGTATTATTCACCAATTCATCCGGTGAATAATTCAGACTTGATCATCTTGCCGACACCTGAAACAATTTCATATTGCTCAAGTCTCATTTTCTTCTTCCGACACGAAGCACGCCACCATCCCATAGATGATGGTCGGGCGAATCCAGATCTCCGTGAGCAGATAGGGAGTGTATTCATTGACAGGATGGAAGATAATAACAAAGAAGTACAACACGGCAATAACCGTGTCAATGATCAAAAGCATGTACAGGCTGCTCTTGGTGTAATTCTTCCAGTCTTTGCGGGCATAGAAGAAAGTGAGCATGAGGAGCAGCAGCACCGAAAGCGTAAGGCAGATTAAACGGATCGGATAATTCTCAAGCGGCGGTGCAAAGAGGATGTCGCGCAGGAGCACCGTGATGCCTATGACCACGGAGCACCAGTAGTTAAAACGTTTATTGTCCAGATACTTAAAAAAATACAGCGCCATCATAATGAGACATGCTATATAGCACAGGTTAAGCACCAATTCCGGCCACGTATCGCGAAGCCCCAAATGGCTGATCCCATAAACCATAGTGCCCACCGAAAGCACCGCACCCGCTACCGTAATTCCAATATCAAAAATCTGAGATTTCTTTTTGAATCTTTTTTCCATGATATTCCTCCAATCGCATAAAAAATCATCTGTCACATGAAAAAGAGCTTCTGATCTGGTATAAATCAGTTGCGGAAGCTGAAAAAAACACCATAAGGAGATTCCCTGTGAACATTTTAAGAGACACATCGCCCGAATGCAACCCCTATCTGATCATAAAATCCACAGCGGGACCTGCCATCCCCTGCCGCAGGAATTTAGCGCTCAGACAGAGACTGAAGCTTATGTGTGACGGAAAAATCACCATACTGCCTGACGAGGGTAGTGGAACTGTGGTGACGGTTACAATTCCGGACGGTGCGGGGAGAAATAAAGTTCTGCAGGCGTTTTAAGAGGAGAAAAACAGATAAATCGAGGCAGTCCGGAATCATCCGAACTGCCTGCATAACAATATCAATTTCCTTTCTCTCCGCGGAAGAACACCTCTAATGGCTTGTTATGGCTGAAGCCCTCATGCTCTGCTGTCAGCAGATCGTTATCAAACACCAGGAAGTCCGCATCTTTGCCGGCCTCGATAGATCCCCTGCCATCCTCGATTCCAAGCTGTTTTGCGCCGTTTATGGTATATCCGAGTATCATTTCCTCAATGCTCATCCGCTCAGCTGCAGGCGGATATGCCTCCCTGGTCCTGCTGTGTTCCAGAGCTTTTGTCTTATCAGTGATGTGGCGGGTCATTGCCACCTCCATACCAAGATAAGGGCTCCAGTTGTCGCCGAAAAACACCTCATCACTTGAGAAAGTAACCACAGCTCCGCTATCCCAAAGGCTCTTGCAGCGGTACATTGAAAGCGCCCTCTTTTCTCCAAGCAGCTCGCACCATGCCTTAAAAGGCTCTCCGCCCATGTTTCCCGCATGCCACCATGGGGTGTAATCCGCGAAGACCCCAAGCTTCGCAAAGCGGTTTATATCCGCATCATCCTGTATTTCCAGATGGGCACAGGTGACCTTTACATGGTAGTCGTCTCCCAGCTCCTTTCTGGCAATTTCCACACCGTCCAGTATCGTACGCGACGCACGCTCACCTACGGCATGTACGTGAAGATCAAGCCCCGCCTCGTTAAGGAGCTTTAAGAGCTCTGCAATTCCCTCCTTATCAAAGGTTGTGGCTCCTACCGCACCGGTATCCTCATAAGGCGTGACAAGAGCGGCGGTCTGTATCTTTAAAGTGCCATCCATAAAGATCTTTAATGTATGAACCTTTAAGTGCTCCGTATCAAACTCACGGCGGAAACGCTTTGTCTCTTCCACCGCCTCCTTCATCTTTTCAGGCCTTGTGAGAACATAGCATCCGTCCACATATACCGGGAGCTTTCCTTTTTTATCAAAGTCTCTTAAGTACGCATAGACACGCTCGTGAAGCTCGTTATGCTCCGGAAATCCCGCATCAAAGACACAGCTTACTCCAAATTTTACGGAGTCTTTTATCCAGCGGGTGAGGGCCGCTTCTATCTGCTCATCAGTAAGG